>Ga0213828_1000281_pt1 | contig 52147 bp, 45 predicted proteins | sample MC6MC0897MG_FD_180664 | JGI IMG/M metagenome (GOLD analysis project Ga0213828, IMG submission 180664) | Enriched soil aggregate microbial communities from Iowa State University, Ames, United States - MC6-MC0897-MG | ecosystem: Environmental > Terrestrial > Soil > Unclassified | place: USA: Iowa...
AAAAAGGACAAGGGCTGGAGCTCATGATCCAGGCAGGGGGAAAGAACCTTTCCGGTGGGCAGCGGCAGAGACTTGCCATCGCCAGGGCATTGGTAAAAAATCCTCAGATACTTATTATGGATGACAGCGCTTCTGCCCTGGATTTTGCTACTGATGCCAGGCTTAGAAAGGCAATTAAAGAAAGTACCGGGAATATGACTGTATTCCTGGTATCCCAGAGAGCCTCCAGCATTAAAAACGCGGATAGGATCCTGGTCCTTGATGACGGTCAGATGGCAGGCTGGGGAACCCATGAAGAACTGTTTGATTCTTGCCAGGTTTACCGGGAAATCTGCTTATCCCAGCTGTCAAAAGAGGAGGTGCAATAACATGGACATGAAAAAATACAAATCTACTGTCAAACGGATCCTTAGCTGCATTGGCCGTTATAAATGGGGAGTTGGGGCTTCCTTGGCCTGTGCCTTTGTCACGGTCCTGCTGACCTTGTACGTTCCCATCCTCACAGGCCGGGCCATTGACTGCATTGTGGGAGCAGGAGCTGTTGATTTTGCCGGCATGTGGACAATTTTAAAGCAAATCGGAATCATCATTGCAATAACAGCGGCAACTCAGTGGCTTATGAGCCATATCAACAATCTGGTTACCTACCGGGTGGTAAAGGATATCAGGACCCAGGCATTTAATAAACTGGAGATCCTTCCTTTAAAATATATTGACTCCCATTCACACGGAGATATCATAAATAGGATTATTACGGATATTGACCAGTTTTCCGACGGGCTGTTAATGGGCTTTACCCAGCTGTTTACCGGAGTCCTCACCATACTCGGAACGTTGGTTTTCATGTTTTCCATGAATCCGTCCATAACGGTTGTGGTGGTGTTAGTAACACCGGTTTCCCTTTTTGTTGCCAGCTTTATTGCAAGGAGAACCTTTCGTATGTTCAAGATGCAGTCACAGACCAGAGGGGAGCTGACATCTCTTGTGGAAGAGATGCTGGGAAATCAGAAGGTGGTGCAGGCGTTTGCTCATGAAGCCGATGCACAGGAAAAATTTGAAGATATCAATGAAAATTTACGTGTCTGGAGTCTGAAAGCCACATTCTTTTCCTCCATTACCAATCCGGCTACCCGCTTTGTGAACAGCCTGGTTTATGCCAGCGTTGGAATCGCCGGAGCTTTCGCAGCTGTAAAAGGGCTTTTATCCGTAGGACAGCTTGCCAGCTTTTTAAGCTATGCCAATCAATATACAAAGCCTTTTAATGAAATATCGGGAGTGGTTACTGAGCTTCAAAATGCCCTGGCCTCCGCAGCACGGGTATTTGAACTGATTGACGAGGAGCCACAGGTCCCGGAGGAACCGGACGCTGCAGTGCTCTCCAATGCAAAGGGGGAGATATCTCTGGAACATGTGTACTTTTCCTATAATCCGGAGGTCGCCTTAATTGAGGATATGAATCTAAACGTACGTCCGGGACAGAGAGTGGCTATCGTAGGCCCTACGGGCTGCGGAAAAAGTACGGTGATTAATCTTCTCATGCGTTTTTATGATGTGAATTCCGGTTCCATCCGGGTAGATGGGACAGATGTACGCCATATGACCAGACAAAGCTTAAGAACCAGTTACGGTATGGTGCTTCAGGAGACATGGCTTAAGTCAGGGACCATTCGAGAAAATATTGCATATGGAAAGCCGGATGCGAATGAGGAAGAGATCATTCTGGCGGCAAAGGAGTCTCATGCCCACAGCTTTATCAGGCGTATGCCGGAAGGTTACGATACCGTTATATCGGAAGACGGCGGAAATTTATCCCAAGGCCAGAAACAGCTTTTATGCATTGCCAGAGTCATGCTGTGCCTTCCTCCCATGCTGATCCTTGATGAAGCCACCTCCTCCATTGATACCCGAACCGAGATAAAAATACAGAAGGCTTTTGGAAAAATGATGGAAGGGCGTACCAGCTTTATCGTCGCCCACCGGCTTTCTACGATTAAAGAAGCGGATGTGATACTGGTAATGCGGGATGGCCATATCATTGAACAGGGAACTCATGAAAGCCTGCTTTCACAAAATGGATTTTACGCACAGCTTTATAACAGTCAGTTTGCTGTGTAGCTTTGATGATAATTTAACAAACAGCGTCAGAAAGATATCTTAGATATGCCTTTCTGACGCTGTTCTTTTTTTTTCAGTTATGTTATACTTTAAAAAGTTCGATATTAGTTATAAATAACTATATAAAAGGCGGTAGGATTATGTTTCAGATCATTATGGATTTCAGGTTGGGGGCCTGTTTAAGGTCCGTTAGAATTCCTTTGCAGTTTACGGATAAGGGGAGGGGGGATGGATGATTTTTATGGTCACATTACAGGGCGGTTTAAGATATTGATCCTGTAAAGGACAGTATAAAAATCTTGGCCGTATTTTATGGTTCAAAAGAACAGGGGGAAAAAATGAGTTTTTTAGATATTATGTTGATGGGTGCACTGTTAACAGAGAGTGTGCTTTTAATTTTGCTGGCCCATTTTTACAAAAAAGAAAAAGAAAAAGTTCAGATTGAAAAAACAAAAAGAGCCGAAGATAAGGAGTATATTGATGTTTTTATCGAGCATTTGGAAAAACGAGCAGAAACCTATGAAATACTCCTTGAATTTAAAAGAATTTTAGAAGAAGCTTATAAAGATGCGATTTAACAAAGGAAAGCGAGCAGAGACTCTGCTTATTTTATTCTGATGTAGTCCATATGAAAATAATCCTTGACATTTTGAACATCCGTCATTACAATGGTACGTAACGTTACAATTAAAAACATCAAATGCAATGAAGGTGTAAGTAAATCCTTATTTTCTTCCAGAGAGAAGGGGCCATCGGCTGTAAGCCCTTTTAAGTTCAGCTAAGAGATTGAATTTCCCACCGAAGCAGCATGATTGAAACCAGTGACAGCTTTGGCTGCCGGTCTGGCGGGTAAGTCATGACGTCAATACACGTTACGTATACCGAGTGCCTGTGCATGCATAGGAATCAGGGTGGTACCGCGAATATAGCTTCGTCCCTTTTTGGGGCGGAGCTTTTTTAGTTCCCTTTGCTGTTAAACAGGCAAACAAAAATTTGATTATGAAAAGAAGGAGAGCATAATGAAGGATCAATTGGAAAATATCAAACAGGAAGCATTAAAGCAGATTGAAGCTTCCGATGCGCTGGAAAAATTGAACGACATTAAGGTCGCTTATCTTGGGAAAAAGGGAGAGCTGACCAGTGTATTAAAGAGTATGAAGGATGTTGCCCCGGAAGACAGGCCAAAGGTGGGCCAGATGGTAAATGACGCCCGGGCCGTGATCGAGGGGAAATTAGAGGCTGCCATGACTGCCCTGCAAAAAAAGGCAAGAGAAGAACAGCTGAAAAAAGAAGTGATTGATGTAACACTTCCCGGCAAACGGAATAAGGTAGGCCACACCCATCCCAATACCATTGCTCTGGAAGAGGTTGAGAGAATCTTCGTTGGCATGGGATACGAGGTCATTGAAGGGCCGGAAGTAGAATACGATTCCTATAACTTTGAAAAATTGAATATACCTAAGAATCATCCGGCAAGAGACGAACAGGATACCTTCTATATCAGTGACAACATAGTATTAAGAAGCCAGACATCACCGGTTCAGGTCAGGACTATGGAAAAGGGCAAACTGCCTATCCGCATGCTGGCGCCCGGCCGTGTATTCCGGTCTGACGAGGTAGATGCAACCCATTCTCCTTCCTTCCATCAGATTGAAGGGCTTGTAATTGATAAAAATATCACATTTGCGGATTTAAAAGGAACTTTGGCAGAGTTTGCAAGAGAGCTTTTTGGTGAAGAGACAAAAGTAAAATTCCGTCCGCACCATTTCCCATTTACAGAACCAAGCGCAGAAATGGATGTTACCTGTTTCAAATGCGGCGGAAAAGGCTGCCGCTTCTGCAAAGGCTCCGGCTGGATTGAGATTCTTGGCTGCGGCATGGTTCATCCAAACGTGCTTACAATGAGCGGAATCGATCCCAATGAATATTCCGGTTTTGCATTCGGAGTTGGACTAGAGCGGATTGCCCTGTTAAAATATGAAATTGATGACATGAGATTATTATATGAGAACGATATCAGATTCTTGAAGCAGTTTTAAGGAAAGGGAGATAGATCAATGAATACACCATTATCATGGATTAAAGCATACGTTCCGGATTTAGACGTAACGGCTCAGGAATATACAGATGCTATGACGCTTACCGGATCAAAGGTTGAGGGCTATGTTAGCCTGGATAAAAACTTAGAGAAAATCGTAGTTGGACAGATATTATCCATTGAGCGTCATCCGGATGCGGATAAGCTGATCATCTGCCAGGTTCATGTTGGAGCAGAAACCGTTCAAATCGTTACAGGCGCCTCCAATGTAAAGACCGGAGATAAAGTTCCTGTAGTATTAGACGGAGGTAAAGTGGCAGGTGGCCATGACGGCGGTGCCCTTCCGGAAGAAGGAATCCGGATCAAGAAGGGGAAACTGAGAGGAATCGAGTCCTGCGGCATGATGTGCTCCATTGAAGAGCTGGGCTCTACCAATGAAATGTATCCAGAGGCACCGGAAAGTGGAATTTACATTCTGCCGGAGGATACGGAAGTTGGTGCTGATGCCATAGAAGTGCTTGGTCTTCATGACTGCGTATTTGAATACGAAATCACCTCGAACCGTGTAGACTGCTACAGTGTAATTGGAATTGCAAGAGAAGCGGCAGCGACTTTTTGCAACCTCTTTGTGCCTCCGGTGGTAACAGCCACAGGTAACAGCGAGGATATTCATGATTATTTAAAGATTACCGTAGAGGATAGTCACCTTTGCCCGCGCTATTGTGCTAGAATGGTGAAAAATATTAAACTTGCTCCATCCCCGGCCTGGATGCAGAGACGCCTTGCCGCATGCGGAATCCGCCCCATTAATAATATCGTGGATATTACGAATTATGTGATGGAAGAGTATGGTCAGCCAATGCATGCCTTTGATTATGACCTGCTTGCTAATCATGAAATCGTTGTAAAATGCGCGAAAGAAGGCGATACGTTCCAGACTCTTGACGAACAGGAAAGAAAACTGGACAGCACCATCCTCATGATCAATGATGGAGAAAAAGCGGTAGGGATTGCCGGCATCATGGGCGGAGAGAATTCCAAGATCACCGATGAGGTAAAGACCATGGTGTTTGAAAGCGCCTGTTTTGATGGAACCAATATCCGTCTTTCTTCCAAAAAGGTGGGATTAAGGACCGATGCTTCCGGTAAATTTGAAAAAGGACTTGACCCTAACAATGCGGAGGAAGCGATTAACCGCGCATGTCAGCTGATTGAGGAACTGGGCGCAGGAGAAGTCGTAGGCGGCATGATTGATGTATATCCTGAGAAACGGGAAGGGAAAAGACTTCCTTTTGAACCAGAAAAGATGAACCGGCTTCTGGGTACTGAGATCGAAGCGGAAACAATGCTTGAATACTTTAAAAAGCTGGATTTGGAATACGATAAGGCAGCAAATGAAATCCTCATTCCCACCTTCCGTCAGGATTTAGTCTGCATGGCGGATCTTGCGGAAGAAGTTGCCAGATTCTTTGGATATGATAAGATCCCTGTATCCCTGCCTACCGGTGAGGCAACTACCGGCAAGCTGTCATACAAATTAAGAATAGAAGAGGTGGCAAGAGAGGTGGCGGAATTCTCTGGATTTTCCCAGGGAATGACCTATTCCTTTGAAAGTCCCAAGGTATTTGACCGACTGCTGATCCCGGAGGACAGTCCCCTCCGTGTAACTGTGAATATATTAAATCCTTTGGGAGAGGATTTCAGCGTTATGAGAACATCCCCTCTTCATGGAATGTTAAACTCCTTATCCACCAACTACAACCGTCGGAATAAGAACGTCCGCCTCTATGAGCTGGCGAATATTTACCTTCCAAAGGCGCTTCCGCTTACTGAGCTTCCCGATGAAAGAATGCAGTTTACCCTGGGCTTTTACGGCGACGGCGACTTCTTTGATATGAAGGGCGTAATTGAAGAATTTTTCGATAAAACAGGAATGAACAAACGGCCTCATTATGATCCAAAGAGCGGGAAGACATTCCTTCATCCGGGAAGACAGGCAAATATCATTTATGATGGAGTAACCATCGGATATCTGGGAGAAGTTCATCCGGAAGTGGCTGACAATTATAAGATTGGAGACAGAGCTTATGTGGCTGTGATCGATATGCCATCCATGATCCCATTTACAAGCTTTGACCGGAAATACACCGGAATTGCGAAATATCCGGCTGTCACCAGGGACATCAGTATGGTGGTTCCAAAGGAAATTCTGGTTGGACAGATCGAAGAGATCATCGAACAGCGGGGAGGAAAGATATTGGAAGGCTATGAGCTTTTCGATATTTATGAAGGAACCCAGATTTTAGCAGGATATAAGTCCGTTGCTTATTCCATCACCTTCCGTGCAGGGGATCACACCTTAGAGGAGCAGGAGGTTCTTGCTGTGATGAAAAAGATCCTTAACGGATTACAGGGACTGGGAATTGAACTTCGGGCATAAAGTAATGCCGTTTCATAAGTAAATTAAGAAAGAAAGATGTCAGGATATAAGTAAAATCTCCTGGCATCTTTTTTCTTTGTATCTGCATGGAGGTGGTAAATTCCGTCAATCCTTACGGTAAGAGTGTAAGAAAGGACAGGGAGGCAAAAGGATGTTAAACGGCCTTGATATAATAGAAGTAACAGGAAGAATTGTGCGGGATTCCTGGGGATATCCCGGAGTAGAAGCGGAAGTGATTCTGGAGAACGGTGCTCATGGAAGAGCCACGGTTTCTCTGGGAAACACCGGCAGGGCAGAGAAACAGGCAGAGTTTGTGAGTGGCTGGCTTTCAGAAACAATATTGTTTGAGGATGCATCAGACCAGGGAAGAATCGATCGGATGCTTACCCGGGCGGCAGAGGAAAATAGGGCAGCAGGAGATGGAAATCAGGGTGTTTTGGTTTTGTCCATGGCGGTTGCAAGGGCGGCTGGTGCAGGACTTCATCTTCCGCTTTATCGTTATCTGGGCGGCAGCTCGGCTCCTGTGATGCCCGTTCCCATGATGAGTATGATATGCGGTGGAAGCAGGGATAAGGGTCTTGATTTTCATGAGATCATGGTTGTGCCTCAGGGAGCGGATTCCTATTCAGAGGGACTGCGTATGGGAGTGGAGATTTACCAGGCACTTAAAAGGCTTTTGTCCATAAGCGGTTTTAGCACCTCCACAGGAGATGGCGGCGGCTTTGAAGCGGATATGAAAAACTCAGAGGAAGCACTGCATTATTTAATGGATTCCTTTAAGCTTGCCGGATATAAGCCGGGGACAGATGTGCTGGTGGCCATCAATGCTGATGCAGACCGGTTGTACGTAAAAGAAGATGGCACCTATTGGTTTTCAAATGAAAGCAGGATGGGCGGAATCTCTATAAACAGGGCGCAAAAGGATATGCTCGCCTATTATCTGAGACTGGCGGATGGCTTTCCCATCTGTGCGGTCATGAACGGGCTTTGGAAAGAAGATCTGGAGGGAAGAGAGCAAATGATGAAGCTCTTGGAGCACCGAACGCTTTTGGTATCTGATGATTTTACTGCGGCGAATGCAACGATCATCCGTATGGAACAGGCGGGGACCGTTACCAGGGCGCTGGAAATGGTGGAGAAGGCGAGAAAAACCGGGCATAAGGTGATCATTGCCAGCGATGGGAAGGATACGGAAGAGTCTTTCCTTGCGGATATGGCAGCGGCAGTCGGTGCCGATTATGTAAAGAGCGGTGCACCGTGCAGAGGCGAATGCACCACCAAATACAATGAATTACTGCGCATTGAAGAATTTTACAGGAAATTTGGACGGGCTGTCATGGAATATTCTTTCTGACCAAAACCTAAAGGTACTGTCAATCTGTTGTTTAGAATGACAGTACCTTTGCTTTGTTTAAGAGTTATGTTTATTCTTCCACATCATGTAAATCGGACGGTGGAGGCGTAGGTCTGTCGTCTGTCCGCCTGTCACAGAAATCGGAACCGCGTCTGTTTGGTCTTGGACCATTGTGACCCTGTTCCAAATGTCTGTGGCGGGGTCTGTCTACGGACCTTCCGTTATGATGATCATAAAGGTGCTCCATATGGTCAAAAGCATGCCTGCCGCCGCGATGAAACATCATTTCAAACCTTTCATCTCCCATTCTTTCACGAGCGGAGCGCATCCAGGCGAACCTTTCATCGTTTTCATCATCCCCAAGCTGGGCTTCAAGCGCTGTAATGATGCGGTCGAGATACTCACCAAAGATGGTTTGCTCCTCCTCGTTTAGACAATTGAAAATATCTCCAAAATCCGTGCGCGGCTGCTGTTCGCTCTTTCCTTTTTCGGTGAGCTGCACCAGCATGACCCGTCTGTCAGCTTCCGAAGGGGTGCGGCTGATATAGCCGCCTTTCTCCAGTTTATTAAGAAGTTCATTAAGGGATTGTATCCGAATGCCCAGCAGATAAGATAAGTCTTTTGTGCTGATTTCGGATTGCATTTTGAGCATTGCCAAAACCCTGCCTTGACCGCGTGTCGGGTCGGCCATAGGACCATGCTCAGCATGATTCTGTAAATGGTGGCGCTGCAGGAGCCATTGCAGCGTTGAGAGTTTTTCGAAAAGTTCTGTAAATTTGTCTTCTATCATATTAAAACCTCCTAAAGTTGAAAGATTAACAGGTACCTTAACATTAATATACAGGTACCTGTAGAAAAAGTCAAGAACTTTTCTGAAGGTACCTGTATGCTTTTTTAAAAACCTACTTCCCAAAGGGAGTAAGAATGCTGAATATGGATATCCTTATCAGGTAGAACAATCATCGGTTAGAAAAATATAAAAATATATTGTATTTTCAGATAAATTATGGTATGATATCCTTTGTTTGACTATAGGAGGTGGGAAACGTGATCAGGATTATTTTATCAATCATATTTGTTATCATATGTGTTGCTTTATCCGCAATAGTCCTTTTACAGGAAGGAAAGAGTCAGGGCCTGGGTTCTATCGGCGGTATGGCTGATACTTACTGGGGCAGAAATAAAGGCCGTTCCATGGAAGGAAAACTGGAGAAATTCACAAAATACGGAGCAGTCCTGTTTTTCATTCTGGCACTGGTACTGAATCTGAATATACTGTAAAGATTAAACACTCTTGTGATAAGCAACAAGGGTGTTTTTTTCGCATTATGAGTAAGTTTCGTAATACCTTCTGGTAAAGTGCAGATAATAAAGAAACGATTGAAAAGAAAAATAGATAAAAATGATAGTTAAGAGAGGAAGACAATGACAGAAGAACAGTTAACGCAAAGGAAAGCCATGCTTCTCCAGTTGATAAATGATCCTGCCTATACACCTATGAAATTAAAGGAGATAGCCATTCTCTTTGATATTCCAAAGGATCAGAGGGAAGATTTAAAAGAGGTAATGGATGCTCTTTTGGCAGAAGGAAAGATTGGCATATCACAAAAAGGAAAATACGGAAAGCCGGATATCGGCTCCATTGCCGGAGTGTTTTCCGGACACTCCAAAGGCTTTGGGTTTGTAGCGGTAGAAGGGCTGGATCAGGATATTTTTATTCCGGAAGACAAGACAGGCGGCGCGCTTCACGGTGATACCGTGCTGATATCTGCCGAATCAAAGCCGGGAAATGGAAAAAGAGCGGAAGGCCATGTGATTAAGGTACTGGTCCACGCAAATGAAGAGATCATAGGGTTTTATCAGAAAAATAAGAATTTTGGTTTCGTTATTCCGGACAACCAGAAAATTTCAAAGGATGTGTTCGTTCCCCAGGGTAAGGACATGGGAGCCGTGACCGGTCACAAGGTAGTAGTTAGAGTGACGGATTTCGGCGGACCGGAACGGAAACCGGAAGGGATCATAACGGAAATCATTGGCCACGTCAATGACCCAGGCACAGATATTCTTTCCATTGTAAGAGCATATGGGCTTCCGGAGGAATTTCCGGACAGCGTAATGAAACAGGTGGAAGCAGTGTCGGATGAAGTAACCGGCAAAGATATGCAGGGACGCCTGGATTTGAGAAATTTACAGACAGTTACCATTGACGGGGAAGATGCAAAGGATCTTGATGATGCCATTACTTTATCAAAAAAAGATGGAATCTATACCTTAGGCGTTCACATTGCCGATGTTACGAATTATGTTACGGAAAACAGTCCATTGGATGAGGAAGCATTACGACGAGGAACCAGTGTTTATCTTGTGGATCGGGTAATTCCCATGCTGCCCCATAAACTGTCAAATGGAATTTGTTCCCTAAATCAGGGAGAAGACCGGCTGGCCTTAAGCTGCATCATGGACATTGATGAAAACGGCAATGTAATGGGACACAGAATAGCAGAAACCGTCATAAACGTGGACCGGAGAATGACCTATACGGCAGTCAACGCCATTATCACTGACCGGGATGAGGCGGTCATGAAGGAGTACGAAGCTTTTGTTTCCATGTTTGATCAGATGAAGGAACTGGCCGATATTCTGAGGGAAAAGAGAAAGAAAAGAGGCTCCATTGATTTTGATTTCCCTGAAACAAAGGTGATTCTTGATGAACGGGGAAAGCCTTTGGAAATCAAGCCTTATGAGAGAAATGCAGCAACGAAAATCATCGAGGATTTCATGTTGATGGCAAATGAGACGGTTGCCGAAGATTATTTCTGGCAGGAGATTCCCTTCCTTTACCGGACCCATGACAACCCGGATCCGGAAAAGATGAAGAGTCTTGCTACCTTGATCAACAATTTCGGATATTCCATCCGTTTTCACAATGGTGAGGTTTACCCAAAGGAAGTACAGAAACTCCTTGCCAATGCAGAGGATACGCCGGAGGAAGCATTAATCAGCCGTTTGGCCCTGCGATCTATGAAGCAGGCGAAATATACGGTATCAAATACCGGGCATTTTGGCCTTGCGGCTAAATATTACACCCATTTTACTTCTCCAATCAGAAGGTACCCGGACTTACAGATTCACCGTATTATTAAGGAGAATTTAAGGTCAGGCTTAGCCGGGAAGAGGGTCAGCCATTACGATAAGATCCTTCAGCAGGTGGCCGTCCAGTCGTCTGCCATGGAGCGGAGAGCCGATGAAGCGGAACGGGAGACCATTAAGCTTAAAAAGTGTGAATATATGTCAAAACACATTGGGGAAGAATTTGACGGTGTGATTTCCGGTGTGACAAACTGGGGGCTTTATGTGGAGCTTTCCAATACTGTGGAGGGCTTGATTCATGTAAATCAGCTCCAGGATGATTATTATCATTTTGATGAAGAACATTATGAACTGGTAGGCGAAATGACAAGGAAAACATTTAAACTGGGTCAGCCTATCAGGGTCATGGTATTGGGTACGGATAAACTTTTGCGTACCATCGACTTTATTCCGGCAAAGAGTTCTGAAGAGGAATAAGAGGAGGAATGAAAATGGGGAAAGAGAGTTTCAAATTAATTGCAAATAACAAAAAGGCATATCACGATTATTTTATTGATGAAAAATATGAGGCTGGTATTGAACTGGCCGGAACAGAAGTAAAATCCATCCGCATGGGCAAATGCAGCGTTAAGGAATCCTTTGTCAGAATTGATAAAGGAGAGGTTTATGTTTGCGGCATGAACATAAGCCCTTATGAAAAAGGGAATATCTTTAACAAGGATCCCTTAAGGGTCAGAAAGCTGCTGCTTCACAAGTCCGAGATCGGTAAGCTGGATGCAAAGATCGCCCAAAAGGGCTATACTCTGGTTCCTTTGCAGGTATATTTTAAAGGCAGCCTGGTTAAGGTGGAGATCGGCCTGGCAAGAGGTAAGAAGCTATACGATAAGAGAGATGACATTGCAAAAAAGGATCAGAAGAGAGAAGTGGAAAGAGAATTTAAGGTGAGAAATCTTTCATAGAGTGCCGCTTCAGGCCTCCTTTATCATCTGTACAGAAAGCTATTTTAATGATAAAATACCCTTAGAAAATGTTGGAGGGAAAGCGGATGGCATTATATGATTACGTAGGGGCGTTAAAGCGGGGCCGCAGACAATATCAGGCTTCCGTGTCAAAGGGAGAATATCCGTATCTGCCGGTCTTGGATCAGATCCTGTCCTATACGGATATTGTTTCAGAAGTGAACTTGGGAATCATGGATATTCCTTTGGAAAAGGTGGTCGGTACGAAAACGGAGGGGCGCACCACCGCCTTTGCCAGTAATTTCATGCCCCTTTTGTCGGAGAAATCGGAATTTGGGGCAAAATGGGCTTATTTGTATGACCACCAGATTGATGAGGGAATCCATGATCCGATTGTAGCCTATGAATTTATGAACCAGTATTATGTTCAGGAGGGGAATAAAAGAGTCAGTGTTTTAAAATATGTAGGTGCTTTCAGCATCTCTGCCTCTGTCACCCGCCTGATTCCAAAGAGGACAGATGATTTAGATAACAGGCTTTACTATGAATTCCTGGATTTTTACCAGGTTTCCTTTAACTGCGATGTCTGGTTCAGCAAGGAAGGAAGCTACGACAAGCTGATAAAGGCCATGAATAAGAATCCGGGAGAGCCTTGGAGTGAGGATGACAGGATCATCTTCAAATCCGCTTATGACCGCTTTTCCAAAGCATTCCATGCCTTTGGCGGCGATGATTACGATATGACGTGTTCGGATGCGTTTCTTGTTTACGTGGAACTGTTCGGATATCGAATCGTAAAGGATCGGATTGAGAAACAGATAAAAAGGGATTTGGTCAAGATAAAGGATGAACTGCTTCTGTCCTCCAGAGGCAATAAGATCACCTTGGTTGAGCAGCCGGAAGAAATAGAGGAAACACCGGATAACAATCCTCTGAAGCTCATTAATTGGCTGCGTCCGTTCCAGACCATTGAACCCCAGATGTTAAAAATCGCATTTATCCATGCAAAGACAGCAGAAACTTCCAGCTGGGCTTATGGACATGAGCTGGGCAGAATGTACTTAGAGCAGGCTTTTAACGGAGCCATACAAACGGTTGCATTTTTTAACGCAGATTCTGAGCCGGAGATTTCGAATGCCATTGAACTGGCCATTGCGGCTAAGTGCAACGTAATCTTTACTACGGCCTCCCAGATGATCAATTTAAGTGTGAAAGCAGCCATCGATCATCCGGAAGTAAAGGTGTTCAACTGTTCCGTTAATATGTCTTATTCTTCCATTTGCACTTATTATGGAAGAATGTATGAATCGAAATTCCTTATGGGCGCTTTGGCAGCTTCCATGTCCCAGGCTGAGAAGATCGGGTATATTGCCGATTATCCCATCTACGGGACCATAGCCAATATCAATGCCTTTGCCCTGGGAGCCAAGATGATCAATCCATATGCCAAGGTGTACTTAGAATGGTCTAGGGTAAAGGACCGGGATGCCCATGCGGAGTTGGAAAAAGAGAAAGTCACCTTTATTTCAGGTGATGATATGATAACTCCTCAGACGCCTACCAGAGAATACGGACTTTACCAAAAGAATCCGAATGGGAGCCTTAAGAATCTGGCGACTCCTATCTGGCATTGGGGAAAGTTTTACGAACGAATTGTTAATATCATATGCCATGGGGATTTTGGCAGGAAGGAAATGAAGGGGAAACAGGCCATCAATTACTGGTGGGGGATGTCGGCAGATGTAATCGATGTTATATGCTCTCATAATCTGCCTCACGGGACCAGCAGGCTGATTTCGTTTTTGAAGAATTCCATTCGGGCTGGAAGTTTTCAGCCTTTTGAAGGTACCATTTATTCTCAGGATGGGCAAATCCAGTGTGGGGAAAACGAAAGTCTTACTCCGGAGGAAATAACCACCATGAACTGGCTGACAGAAAATGTGGTGGGACAGATTCCGGAATTTGATGAGCTTACGGAAGAGGCTCGGTCTCTGGTACGTCTCCAGGGACAGACAATATACGAAAACACTATGGAGGAACAGCGTGAAGATCCTGGTACTGTCTGACCATGAGTCAAAATCACTTTATGAATACTATTCACCGGAAAAATTGCAGGACATTGATTTAATTATTTCCTGTGGAGATTTAAGAGCGAATTACCTTACATTTTTTGCAACATTTTCCCATGCCCCCGTCTATTATGTTCAGGGAAACCACGATTGTAGGTATGAGGACTGTCCTCCTGAGGGCTGTACTTGCATTGAAGATGATATCATAACCTACAAGGGAATCCGGATTATGGGGCTGGGAGGCTCCATGCAGTACATTCCAGGATCACCTAATCAGTACACGGAACGGGAAATGGAGCGCAGAATCAAAAAGATGTGGTGGAAGCTTAAGAAGAACAAAGGCTTTGATATTCTTGTCACCCATGCTCCGGCATTTGAGCTCAACGACTTACCGGACCTGCCTCATCAGGGTTTTTCCTGTTTTAAGGCACTGATGGACAAGTATACTCCCAAATATTTTCTTCATGGACATGTCCATGCCAATTATGGAAAGAGTTTTAAGAGAGAAGACCAGTATGGTTGTACAAAGGTTGTGAATGCCTATGAGTATTATATTATAGAGTATCCGGAAGATTGTATATAGTATAGAAGAAACAGGAAAAAAAGGGCTGCGTTTGAAAAGACGCAGCCCTTTTTGATTCGTTTTTAGATATAACCTTAAGTTATAATACACATTCCTATTAATTAGTTGACAAAAAGATGTTGGATTGCTATCATTTAAGTTACTATACAAAAAGGCGGGGATATGGATGGAGAGAATCGTATTATCATTGTTGGTTGATAACACCTCCGGCGTTTTGAGCCGTGTGGCCGGACTGTTCAGCCGCCGTGGCTATAATATTGAAAGCCTTACGGTGGGTGTGACTGCGGATGAGAGATATTCCAGAATGACGGTAGTGTCCACAGGCGATCAGGAGATTTTAGACCAAATTGAAAAGCAGCTGAGAAAGCTGGAAGATGTTAGGGATATTAAAGAATTAAAGCCAGGCCATTCTGTTTACAGAGAGCTTATTCTGGTCAAGGTACATGCCAGTGCCAGCCAACGCCAGGCGATTTGTGCCATAGCTGATATTTTCAGAGCAACCATTGTTGATGTTGGCAAAGATTCCGTAACGGTCATGCTTACAGGAGATCAGTCCAAGCTTGATGCAGTTCTTAACCTGCTTGAAGATTACGAAATATTAGAGCTAGCCAGAACCGGTCTCACAGGACTTTCCAGAGGCTCTGACGATATTCGTTATCTGCCTTAGGCAGTCAGGATTTGTAAGCTAGAGGTTATTGCCAAAGGCGGACAGTGAGCCGTCGGCATGGTTCCTTTAACAAAATATATCAAGAGTCAGTATATGAGGAGGAAATAAAAGATGGCAAAGATTTACTATCAGGAAGATTGCAATTTATCCTTATTAGAGGGTAAGACCATTGCAGTTATTGGATACGGCAGCCAGGGCCATGCCCATGCACTTAATTTAAAGGAGTCTGGATGCGATGTCATTGTAGGACTTTATGAGGGAAGCAGTTCCTGGGCAAAGGCAGAGGCACAGGGGTTAACCGTTTATACAGCAGCAGAAGCTGCAAAGAAGGCTGACATCATTATGATCTTAATCAATGATGAGAAGCAGGCTGCTATGTACAAGGAATCTGTAGAGCCTAATTTAAAGGATGGGGACATGCTGATGTTTGCCCATGGTTTTGCCATTCATTTTGGACAGATCGTTCCTCCGAAGAATGTTGATGTTACCATGATCGCACCAAAGGCTCCCGGCCATACTGTAAGAAATGAATATCTGGTAGGCAGAGGAACCCCTTGTCTGGTTGCTGTTCATCAGGATTATACAGGCAAAGCAAAGGACAAAGCTCTGGCTTATGCATTGGCTTTAGGCGGTGCAAGAGCCGGCGTACTGGAGACAACCTTTAAGGTTGAAACGGAAACAGACCTTTTTGGTGAGCAGGCCGTATTATGCGGAGGCGTATGCGCTCTGATGAAGGCAGGCTTTGAAACATTGGTAGAAGCAGGATATGCTCCTGAGAATGCTTATTTTGAATGCATCCACGAGATGAAGCTGATCGTAGACTTAATTTTTGAAAGCGGCTTTGCAGGCATGAGATATTCTGTTTCCAATACTGCTGAATACGGTGATTACATCACAGGACCAAAGATCATTACCGATGAGACCAAGAAGGCAATGAAGCAGGTTCTTGCAGATATTCAGAATGGAAACTTTGCAAAAGACTGGCTGCTTGAGAACCAGGTAGGATGCGCTCACTTTAACGCCATCAGAAAGAAAGAAGCTTCCCACCAGTTAGAGCAGGTAGGCAGCGAGCTCCGCAAGCTTTACAGCTGGAACGACGGCGGAAAGCTGATTGATAACTAAGATTTATAACGGCAGGCAGAAGCCTGTTAAACAAAAAGCCTGGAAAAGTAAGTCTTTTCCAGGCTTTTTATTATCCGAGCAGTGAGCCGGCTCCGCTCATGGCATCAAAAAAGTTCTCCATAGCCGTAGATAATCCATTAGGATTATAAGCAAATCCAACAGTTCTCTTCTTGATCGCTGTTTCCATTGGAATCTGAACCAAATCACCCCGGTCCAGTTCCTCCTGGACAAATTCCTTGATCACACACCCGATCCCCAGTCCGATTTTCGCAAATTCAATCAGCAGATCCATGGTAGTGACCTCCAAAAGTTGATTTGGCACAATCTGATTTTCATTCAGATATTCATCAATATACTTTCTGGTCATGTTATTCTTATCCAGAAGAAGGATATTTCCTGTTTGAAATAAATCCGCATCCGGTCCTTCCCTTAAATATAGGTTATCCAAATAAGGTTTCGTTGCCACGAAGATATCCTGAACATCCATAACCGGCTGAAACAAAAGAGGACGCCGGTTGCTGGGCTCTGCAATCAACCCCAGATCAATCCGCTGCTGTTCCAACATGATGATCGTATGGGACGTGGACTGGCTTTCAATGGAAATCTTAATATGAGGATACTTCTCAATGAATTCCTTTAAATAAGGAAGAAGGATGTATTTGCAAAGAGTATTGCTGACACCGATTTTCAAGTGTCCGATATTAAAATCCTTCACCCGCTTCAGTTCCAGTTCCCCCCGGTTTAATTCCTCAAAGGCCGCTTTTGTATGATTATATAGAAGCTTTCCTTCTTCTGTTAGCTGGACGCCTCTGGAATTTCTTGTAAACAAGGGCACATCCAGGCTGTCTTCCAGCTTGCTGATGGATTTGCTGATGGCAGGCTGGCTGATATAAAGCTCTTTGGCAGCCCTTGAGATATTACCGGCTTTGGCAACTTCATAAAATATCTTATATTGGGAAAGGTTATGATCCATGTTAAGTTTTCCTCTCATTTTGTATACTATTTTATAACTAATTATTATATTAAATATTCATATTATGTATTTCTATTATACCAATAAGTATGTTAGAATGTAAAGCGAGAATAAGATGTTAGAATTTAAACTGTATTGGTGATAAATTAACAGGAGGACGCAGACGATGGGAATGACGATGACCCAGAAAATATTGGCAGCCCATGCAGGGCTTTCCCAGGTGAAAGCAGGCCAGCTGATTGAAGCAGAACTGGATCTGGTATTGGGGAATGATATCACATCTCCGGTTGCCATTAAGGAAATGGAGAAATTTGATAAAGATACGATCTTCCATAAAGATAAGATAGCCTTGGTCATGGACCACTTTATTCCAAATAAGGATATTAAATCCGCAGAAAACTGTAAATGCTGCCGTGATTTTGCCAGCAAACACGAAATTTCCAATTATTTCGACGTAGGGCAGATGGGAATCGAACATGCCCTTCTTCCGGAAAAAGGGCTTGTGGTTGCAGGAGATGCAGTCATTGGAGCGGACTCTCATACATGTACCTATGGAGCACTGGGAGCTTTTTCCACCGGTGTGGGCAGTACGGATATGGCGGCAGGCATGGTAACTGGAAAAGCTTGGTTCAAGGTACCGACTGCAATAAAGTTTGAGCTGGTGGGGAAACCCTCCAAATGGGTCAGCGGCAAGGATGTTATTTTGCACATTATAGGCATGATCGGTGTAGACGGTGCCCTTTATAAATCTATGGAGTTTTCCGGAGAGGGTATCAGGAATCTTTCTATGGATGACCGTTTTACTATTTGCAACATGGCCATTGAAGCCGGCGGAAAGAACGGTATTTTCCCGGTGGATGACTTATGCATCCAATACATAAAGGATCACTCAAAGCGTGATTTCAAAATCTTTGAGGCTGATGCGGATGCAGAGTATGAGGCAGTTTATACCATTGACTTATCTAAATTAGCACCAACGGTTTCTTTCCCCCACCTTCCTGAAAATACCAGAACCATCGGCTCATTCGATGAGATTAAGGTAGATCAGTCAGTGATCGGCTCCTGTACCAACGGCCGGCTTGATGATATGCGCATAGCTGCCGCTGTCATGAAAGGGCAGAAAGTGGCAAAAAATGTACGCTGTATTGTGATTCCAGCTACTCAGGAAATCTATTTGCAGTCAATGAGAGAAGGCCTTTTAGAAATTTTCATCGAAGCCGGAGCTGTAGTCAGCACACCAACCTGCGGTCCATGCCTTGGCGGTTATATGGGAATTCTGGCGGCAGGAGAGCGCTGCATCTCTACTACCAACCGTAATTTTGTCGGGCGGATGGGTCATGTGGACTCAGAGGTATATCTGGCTAGCCCTGCAGTGGCTGCTGCAAGTGCGATTACCGGCTATATATCTGCGCCGGAAGAACTGGGATTATAGGAGGTAGTAAATATGAATGCATGTGGATCTGTTTTTAAATATGGAGATAATGTTGATACGGATGTTATCATTCCGGCAAGATATTTGAACATTACAGATGGAAATGAACTGGCAAAGCACTGCATGGAGGATATTGACAAGGATTTTGTAAGCAGTGTTAAAAATGGAGACATTATAGTTGCAAATAAAAACTTTGGATGCGGTTCTTCCAGAGAGCACGCACCCCTTGTTATCAAGTGCGCCGGTATAAGCTGTGTGATTGCCGAGACCTTTGCCAGGATCTTCTACCGGAATGCCATTAATATCGGTCTTCCTATTATAGAATGTCCGGAAGCTGCCAGAGCCATTCAGGCAGGAGATGAGGTTATGGTTGATTTTGACAGCGGCATGATCACCAACAAAACCACCGGAGAATCCTTTGAGGGGCAGGCGTTTCCTCCCTTTATGCAGGAGATCATTTCAGCAGGCGGGTTATTCCCCTATATTAATAAGAAGAAATAGATCATTTTTCCATGGAAAATTAGTCCGTCATTGTCAGGAATTGCATCTGGCAGTTACGGATTTTTTTTATGTGATGGCTCAAATGCCTTGATAACCGGCAGCTTGCTGTGGGGTATTTGACTTTCTGGCATTGCTAATAGAAGGAATGCGTATTATAATTAGTAAAAATTCAAGGAGTTGATCTAAATGGTGAAAACAAATGCAATGAGAATGCTTGACAAGGCAAAGGTTGAATATGCTACCAGAGAATATGAAGTGGACGAACAGGATCTATCCGGCAGCCATGCAGCGGATATGATGGGGGCGGATCATGGAAGTGTTTTTAAAACTCTTGTATTAAAAGGAGAAAAAATGGGATATCTGGTCTGCTGCATTCCGGTTGATGGGGAACTGGATTTGAAAAAAGTGGCGAAAGCTGCCAAAGATAAGAAGGTAGAAATGATTCCGATGAAGGATTTGCAGGGAATCACCGGATACATTCGCGGAGGCTGTTCTCCTATCGGCATGAAAAAACAATTTCCTACCTTTATTGATGAAACGGCACGCTCTTATGAGGAAATTGTCGTAAGCGGAGGCTTAAGAGGACAGCAAATCGTCATATCACCCCAGGCCCTTGTTGAGTTTATAAAGGGCGAATTTGCCTCTCTTATCCATTTTTAGTTAACATAAAACAAGAAAAGCTGAGGACAAGTCATAGGGAGTAAGTTGAATAATTAACATAAATGTAACACTATTGTAAAATATAGATATAACAATATTACAGATAACTGGAGGTGGCATACGTTAAATTAGTGCAAAATGTATAAAAGGAAAAAGGAATTAAAAATTTAGAAATTAAAATATCACAAAAATGTTAAATAGCCATTGACTTTTTTAGCAGGCTTCTTCTATAATTACGGACGTCACCAAGAAACGGCTGTGGAGTGTAACCCGGCCCAGGCAAGTGATATAAGAGAAAGAGGTGTATATATGCTTACACTACGCTCTATCCTTCAGCAGATTTGTCAATTTTTCAGAGGGATGTCCTTTAAGGTCACAAAGCGAATGTATCGTTCTTCCGCAGTTTTTATGGCGGGTGCGGCAATTATTACTGTTGTGGCGTTTACCTCAGCAGGATTTGGAAGCGGCGGCAGAAATGCTTTAACAGCATTTGCGGAAACGCCGGAGACAGAAGACTCTCCGGATCAAGAAGCCGTGAAAGAGGAAGCCGTAAATGAAGAAGCAGGAATTGAAAAAACCGTTGTCCAGGAAAAAGTTCAAATAAAACTACCAGTAGCCAAGATGCAGGCTCAGCAGCTGGCCGGTGATTTTCTGGAGAAAGATGTGATTCAGAAACAGGAACAGGCGGAGGAGTCCAAGGCGGAGATTGATCGAATCAATACTAAGATCGCCATGGAGGAAGAAGCAAAACGGCAGGCAGAAGAAGCGGCTATAAAAGCGGCAGAAGCAAAGAAAGCGGCAGAAGCGGCAGCCAAGAAGGCAGAGGAAGAAAAGGCAGCTCATGCCACATCGGTGTCTCAGGACGATTACCAGGTCTTGCTGAGGATCGTGCAGGCGGAAGCCGGTATTTGCGATGACAAGGGAAAAATCCTTGTGGCTAATGTGATTATTAACCGCGTAAAGAGCGGAAAGTTTCCCGACACGGTGAAAGGAGTCGTCTATGAACCCTCTCAGTTTTCACCGGTATCAAACGGCAGTATCAATTCTGTAAAAGTGACAGATGATACGAAACAGTGTGTTGACCGTGCGCTGTCAGGAGAGGATTATTCAAGCGGAGCCCTGTATTTTATGAATCGGGGAGGCTCCAGGAGAGGTGCGATCAGCTGGTTTGATTCCCATCTGACTTATTTGTTCCAGCATGGCAACCATGAATTTTTTAAATAAAAACATTGTAGATTATTCTGCTTTAGGTGTATACTAGATGTGCATGGCAGGTCCCATTGGAATCTGCGGCCAAACTATACGATACATAAAAGGAGAGTAGGATTATGATTTTTGATTCGGCAAAAAACCTTGATTTTTACAAAAGCCTTGGAGTGGACGGAAGATACGAAAAGGCAGTTGATTTTCTTAAGAACACTGATTTAGAGAGCCTGGCGCCAGGCAAATATGAAATTGACGGCAAGAATGTTTTTGCTAATGTAACAGAGTACACAACGGTTCCTTGGGAGGAAGCCAAGTACGAAGCTCACCATAATTACACAGATATTCAATATATGATATCCGGTTCTGAAACCATGACTTATGCACGGATCGATGAACTGACGGAAAAGGTACCTTATAACGAAGAAAAAGATGTTGTATTTTACGACAATGAAAATCCAGGCTTAAAAGTAGTGGTAAAGGCTGGAGAATATATGATCTTTAATCCATGGGATGGTCATAAGCCAAAGGCAGCTGCAGGTGAACCGGCTATGATTAAAAAAGTGATTGTTAAGATCAAAGAGAACTAATTTAAAACGGGATCCGATCCTTTTAGTAAGGGATCAGTTCCCGTTTTTGTTTACGGATTCCAGCCGTCCGGACCGGATAGGACTGCTTCTTTCGTGAAGCATTTAAGATCAGCTTCTGTAAGCCGGTGAATCCAGTCCGGCCGTTTTTCCATTACGGCACCAGGACCATAACTGCCGTATTCGCCATAGAAGGTATGTTTATGGGCAGCTTCCTTGTTCCAGTCATGCCAGCCTTCTTTGCAGATATGATCATCCATATAGCAGTTAATCAGCACGGTTTTCCCATACTCCCTCCAAGGACGCCCTAGGTAAGCGTTGTCAGGAGGGCAGTTACTTTCAAATCGGCAGTTTGCCATGACATAGCCGAACTCCTGCCCTTTTGGAGTGGAAGCGGCAGTTACATAGCTGCTGATCTCCATTCCCGTATATTTGGAAAAAAAGGTGCAGCCTTCAAAATAAGCGGTAGCGCTGCCGAAAATAAAGTCAATATCTCCCTCCAGGTAACAGTTTTTGTAATAGTGCCGGCCATTGATCCGGGGGGAATGCTGCTTTGGTCCGATAAATCCATTGGGTTCGATTTCCTTTGGAGGAAGAGGGCCTGTAAAAAGAGTATCCTGGTTTCCTAAAAAACGGCAGTTTTCAAAAAACAAACGGTCTCCATCGGCATAAAGGGCCAAAGCCTGTCCAACATCAGTGCCGATACCTGCGCTGTTTTCAAATGTAAGATTCCTGGCTGTAAAATCATGGGTATCGATCAAGCAGGAATAGGTGCGGAAGGTACCCCGCTTCATCCCATCCTCCATGGGCATGCGGGCGTAAAGGCCGTAGGAGAGAATGGTGCTCTCTGCATCTTCCCCAATAAAGGTAACGTGAGGAACCGTAACGGTAATCTGCTCTTCGTAAAATCCTTTGTGTATGTAGAGAACCTGTTCCTCGGTATAATCGGTTGGAAGAGAACGAAGTGCCTCACCAATGCTTTTAAAATCTCCTGTACCATCGTTTGAAATATGAATCATAATTATCCCCTCTTTTGTTTATTGTACACATAATGCATAAGTATATATTAAATATATCCACTTTTTGGGAAAATTGCAATGAATATCATTGACTTTTTCTTAACAAAGTGAGATAATAGTAACAAATTTGGATTTTATAAAAGGAGGATATTTCTATGTCAACAAAAGCATATTATCCAATTAATGAAATTGGAAAAGGCCAACCAGGTTTTTCAACTACGCGTTCGATCATTGAAGCTCCGTTTTATGGAAATAACGTAATTAAAGTTAATACGCTTAGAGAGGCATATGAACTGGCGAAGAATTCACCAGGAACCGTGGTAACGGACATGCCCGTATACAGAGGAGAGGAGTTTGGCCTTGATAAGGATGCCAAGGTTCTTTTATTTAATGATGGTGCAATTACCGGGCGCTATGCGACTGCAAGAAGAATCGCAGGAGAACCAGGAGTAAATTGCGGCGCTCTTGACAAAGTAGTTATGGACGCAGTTTACGAAACACGTTGGAAAACAATGTATCATGCAGAAGTTTTTGCCGGACTTGATCCTGAGTTCATGGTAAAAGTTCATCTCCTTATTCCCGAAGGTGAAGAAAATATTCTGTATAACTGGATGCTGAACTTCCAGTATATGTCTGATGAGTATGCGAAAATGTACAAAGCTTCCAAACCAGTCGGCGATGGAAAAGAAGCAGATATCTATATCTTCTCTGATCCTCAGTGGAATGGTTCCGACCGCCCTGGTGTAGATCTGTCTTGTTTAAGTGATCCAAAATGTTTATGCTACTTTAATACGGACCAGAACTGTGCGGCAATCCTGGGTATGAGATACTTTGGAGAGCACAAAAAAGGCACCCTTACCATGGTATGGGCTCTTGCAAACCGCAATGGATATGCTTCCTGCCACGGAGGACAGAAAGAATACAACTTAACGGATGGTTCCAAATATGTTGCATCTGTATTTGGTTTATCCGGCTCAGGAAAATCCACCATCACCCATGCAAAGCATGGCGGAAAATATGATGTTACGGTTCTCCATGACGATGCATTCATTATCAATACCGATACCTGTTCATCTGTAGCAATAGAGCCTACATACTTTGATAAGACACAGGATTACCCGACCGGCTGTGAAGATAATAAATATCTCTTAACTGCCCAGAACTGCTCCTGTACTTTAGACGAAGACGGAAAGATCCAGCTGGTAACAGAGGATATCAGAAACGGCAATGGACGTGCCATTAAATCAAAACTGTGGTCTCCTAACCGTGTGGATAAGATCGAAGCACCGGTTAATGCGATTTTCTGGATTATGAAGGATCCTACCATTCCGCCGGTAGTAAAATTAAAAGGCGCTTCCCTGGCATCTGTTATGGGCGCGACTCTTGCAACAAAGAGATCATCAGCAGAAAGACTTGCACCGGGGGCTGATCCCAATGCTCTGGTAGTTGTGCCTTATGCAAACCCATTCAGAACTTATCCTCTGGCCAATGACTACGAGAAATTTAAAAAACTGGTAGAAGAGAAGAATGTAGATTGCTATATTATTAATACTGGTGATTTCATGGGTAAGAAGGTTCAGCCAAAGGATACCTTAGGCATCCTGGAAGCCATTGTGGATAAGACTGCCGAATTCAAGCAGTGGGGACCATTCTCTGATATCGAAATCTTTGAGTGGGAAGGATTTGTTCCGGACCTTCATGATGCCTCATACGCAGATCAGTTAAAGGCACGTATGGAAGACCGTGTGAAATTCGTTGCAAATACGGCAACGGTAAAGGAAGGCTATGACAAGCTTCCGGATGATGCTTTGGCAGCACTTCAGAAAATTGTTGAGGAATTAAAATAAAATTTCATAGAGACGAAAAAGGAGCTCCCTTTTTCGTCTCTGTTTTTGCGTGGATACCGCGTCAGCTAAGAGAACCCGCTAAGCGTGTTTTTTCATAATTTCACCATACAGGAGGCATCATGAATAAAGAATATTTATTGTTTGATTTAGATGGAACCCTTACGGATCCAAAAGAGGGCATAACCAAATCTGTCCAGTACAGCCTCCGGCATTTTGGGATTGAGGTAGAGAATTTGGATGAGCTTTGCTGCTTTATCGGGCCGCCTTTAAAAGATAGCTTTATGGAGTATTATGGCTTCAGCGAGGAACAGGCAAGAAAGGCCATTGACATTTACCGGGAATATTTCGCAGATAAAGGACTGTATGAAAATAAGGCCTATGAAGGGGTTCTTGATGTACTGCAGTCTCTTCTTAAGGCAGGGAAAAAACTTTATGTGGCTTCTTCAAAGCCTGAAGTGTTTGTCAGGAAAATTCTAAAACATTTTGAGTTGGATTCCTGCTTTTTGTTTATGGGCGGAGCCGATATGGATGAAACCAGAGTAAAAAAAGCAGATGTGATCCGTTATGTTTTAAAGGAATGCGGAATTACCGATTTGGACAAAACGGTGATGATCGGAGACAGGAAGCATGATGTTTTGGGGGCTAAAGAAACCGGAATTGCATCGGTAGGAGTGCTGTACGGTTACGGAAGCAGGCAGGAACTTACGGAAGCCGGAGCGGATGTTTTGGCAGAAAAAATTTTTGATTTGCAGAATCTGTTATAGTATGTTATACTGGGTCTCTAACATTTTAAGCAGGAGGAATACAAGAGATGAAAAAGGTGGAGATCGGATTCTGGGGAGTTGAGTCCATCCTGGAATTTGTCTCAATTGCGGGAGCTTGCAAAGAAAAAATAAATTTGGCATGCGGAGATAGAACGGTAAATGCAAAATCATTGCTTTCTGTACTGTCTTTGGCTACTACTGATGGGTTGGAACTGATCGTTCATGAAGACTCCAGCGATTCTCTTTTAAGACTTCTGGAACTGTATGTTGAGCATGGAAGACTGCTTGGCAGCAAACATATTGCTGTCTGATGCTATAGATGAAAATCAAAACTGACAGGAAAAGGAACTTGAAAAAAAAAACAAAGTAGTGTATACTAAGACCATAGAAAACATGGGAATGTAATTCCTGAAATGTGCGACACTCTTACCTTTTTTGAACCTACATTATGACTCATGGGATTCCAATATTTTCGAGTGGATGTCAAGCCTCCGTTTGCAGTGGAAGGCAGAAACTTGAGTGAGGTCGCCCACCTAGCAAGGCTAGGCGTCAATAAGTAAGAAACGGCATTTTGGGGTTACCAAAGAAAAAAGCAGCGAGAAATCGCTGCTTTAATTTTATATAAAAGTATGATAGAGTATAGGATAGACAATCGTCAATCTTAAAACTTAGGAGAATTTTTATGAAAGAGACAAAATTTCGGAATTATATATGCTGGGGAGTCACAGCACTTTCCGTCATTGCTTTAAGCATAACCTTTGCCTTTTTTCTTTCCAGATTCCAGGCTGTGAAGGGTACGGCAAAAATAATTGTGGGAATCCTTATGCCTGTCATTTACGGAGCGGTACTTGCATATCTTTTACTGCCGGTATATAACAAGTCCAGGGATATTTCGGTACGTCTGCTTTCTTCCAGATGGAAAAACAGGAATGGGGTGAAGTCCACATCCGGAGCCGTAGCAACTTTGGTCAGCTTAATTTTTCTGTTCGTGATAGTGGGCGGACTTTTCTTGATGATCATCCCACAGATTTATACCAGCGTCATGGGACTTCAGGAATCATTGGGCGAAAATATGAACGATCTGGCCCTATGGCTTCAGAAGATGCTTCAGGATAATCCTTCTGTAGAACGGGCGGTCATTCCTATCTATGACCGGCTGACAGGCCAGCTGCAAAATTGGATGACCTCTGATCTGGTCCCCAACATGTCCATGTTGATCGGCAGTCTTTCCAGCGGACTGTTAAGCGTGGTAATGGTTCTTAAGAATATACTGATCGGCGTTATCGTAATGGTCTATCTCCTGAACATAAAGGGAACACTTTCTGCTCAGGGCAAAAAGATCATATACAGTATATTTCCTGTTAAAACGGCTAACCAGGCAATTGATGAAATTCGTTTTGTTCACCGGGTGTTTGGCGGGTTCATAACGGGTAAGATTTTAGATTCCCTGATTATCGGGATTCTGTGTTTTGTACTTTTAAACGCTATGAAGATGCCTTATACACTGTTAGTAAGTGTGATTGTTGGCGTAACCAATGTGATTCCTTTTTTCGGTCCTTTTATTGGAGCCATTCCCAGTGCATTTTTAATCCTGCTGGTCAGCCCTATAAAATGTCTGTATTTCCTGATATTCATTCTATTGCTCCAGCAGTTTGACGGAAATATCCTGGGTCCGAAAATATTGGGACAATCTACGGGGCTTCCCAGTTTTTGGGTGCTGTTTTCCATCCTGCTCTTTGGAGGACTGTTTGGTTTTGTGGGAATGATCATTGCGGTGCCGACTTTTGCTGTGATTTACAGCGTAATTTCAAGACTGGTGAACCGTTCCCTGACGAAAAAGGATCTCTCCCTTAAAACGGCGGATTATTTTGATCTGGAGCGGATTGATGAAGATAAAAAAACTTATATGAAATAAGAGGAGCGCATGAATAAAAAGACATTTATCGGATTTATAGTCGGTATTCCTCTTTTGGTTTTGATTCTCATTATTATTATTCTGGTAAATGAACCGGAACCGGAGGGAATATCCAGGGGAGTAGTATATAAGTCGGCTGCTCTTCTTCTTACCGATAGAGAAAACTGCGAAAAGATGCTGACGGACCATAAACAGGAATACTTTCCGGAAAAGGAACAGAATAAATGGTATGTGAAATACATGAATTACCTGTATGCAGGCGGTTATCTTGATCCCCATGAAATTCCGGCAAAAAGTGAAACCGCGGAAGGTTTTCTGACCTATAAAGAGGCGGAAAGCCTGGCGGAAGCTCTGGTTCCCGGATCAGGTAAGAAGATCCATGAAAGCAGCAAAAAACAGAATAAGAAGCTTCCTGCTGATGAATGGTGGTATTTGTATGAAGAATTGAGGCAGACGCTGGATAAGGAAGGAACGGTTAAAGTGCTTGATGTATTACTTTACGGCACTCCTACCAATGTAAAAACTGCGTCAGCCTGGACTGCCTATACCAGCGGGGGGAATTTTCAGTTTGAAGGCATCAGCCTGGATTCTTACATAGACTGGGAGCTAAAGCTTCTGGTAAAGGGTAACGAGATCATCGCATTAAAAGAAGCGGTGACAGATTCCATAACCTATAAAAATGTCTGGCTGACCACAGGAACGGGAGGAACGTTCGGCGTATACTTAGGGGCAGTGGAACGTACCTTTCCCCTTGAGGCCTCTTTGGGGCAGCCGGAGGATTTTGCCAATAATATTGCAGATATCAGTTTGAAAAGGGGGAGCCTTCAAAAGGTAACCTTGAAGAAAAAGAAGATATCAGGGAAGGTTCTTGCGGTAAAGGATACTTCTATTGAAGTTGAGGGATATGGAAGCTTAAAACTGGATAAAGATTTTAAAGTATACCGGTTATATGGTAAGTTTGAAGAACGCAGTGTCTCCGATATTCTGGTGGGATATGACATACAGGATTTTGTTGTTGCCCATGGCAGGATATGTGCTGCCTTAATGGTAAGGGAATTTGATGCAAAGAGCATACGTGTCCTTTTGATGAACACCAATTTCCAGTCGATTTTCCATCCATCTGTAACCCTGTCTGCCGATAGCGGCCTTTCATTGACCTACGGCGAGAAAGAGGTAAAGGTTCCTCCAAAGGCGGAAGTGATTATTGATACCTCAGATGAACGGCTAAAGGATGGCCGGATTGTAATTGCGCCTCTGGAAACAGGAGATTCCATTTTCGTGAATTCCATCCAGAGATCTTATGGCACCCCAACCTATGACGGCACCATTGAGGTGCGAAAAGAAGCGGATGGGCTGGTTTTGATCAATGAGCTGTACCTGGAGGATTATCTGACTAAAGTTGTGCCCAGCGAAATGCCTGACAGCTATGAAAAGGAAGCCTTAAAGGCACAGGCTGTTTGTGCCAGAACTTATGCGTTCCGCCAGATCCAGAGCAATACCTACAGCAAATACGGAGCCCATGTGGATGACAGCACCAGATTCCAGGTTTACAACAATCTGCAGGCCGCATCAAAAACAGAAGAAGCGGTACGTGAGACTTATGGAAAGCTGTTGTTTTACAATGAAAAACCAATAGAGGCCTTTTATTTCTCAACCTCTTGCGGACATACGACCGATGGTAGTATATGGGGAGGTGATCCGACCCAGTTTCCATATCTGGATGGCAGTCTCCTTCAGGATAGCAGGAGTGTATTAAATTTATCGACTAATTCTGACTTTGAGGAATTTATAAAGAAAAAAGATTATCCGGCTTTTGATTCAGGCTTCCCAATGTACCGTTGGGAAACCACAGTCACGAACCGTCAGCTGGAGGAAGAGATCACAGAAGTCGGGTCGATCCTTAACATCACTGTAACAGAACGGGGAGTAGGCGGAATCGTTAAAAAATTGAGGGTCGAAGGATCCGACGGCGTCATGACCATCAACGGAGAAGGACAGGTGAGAGCAAAGCTTGGAAATAAATACATGTCCATCACAAAGCTTGATGGTACGCTAATGAAGAATTTTGACTCCCTTCCCAGTGCCTATATTGCAATCGAAAATCAAGGCGTTGACGACAATAACATTACGACCTTCCATATCTATGGCGGAGGCTTTGGCCATGGTGTCGGCATGAGTCAGAACGGAGCTCAGGCCATGGCAAAGAACGGAAAGAATTATGAGGATATCTTAAAATTCTTCTATCATGATACGGAAGTGAGGGAAGCTGAGCAGAGTAAGGAATGAGAATGACAGTTCCAGCGTAGGATGTTAAAAAACACAGGAATGTCGTATGCAAGATCAGAAGTTAGAAGTCTTGTTAAACCTTGCCCTTAGTGCAACTCCGGAAGAGCGTGCAAAATCCGGCAATTTAAACGTAGGATATAATCCCGAGGAAAGGTCTTGGGATGTGATTGTTAAGCATTCCGGAGATATAAGCGGTCTTTCCCTTTTGGGAATCCGGGTGGAAAATATGGTGAACGAATACTCTATACTTACAGTACCGGAATCCCTTATTGACCAGTTAAGTGCATTGCCCCAAATCGAATATGTGGAGAAACCAAAGAGGCTGTTTTTTGCTATCAACCAAGCAAAGTCGGCCTCTTGTGTCAATCTGGTCCAGCAGGGTAGCAATCCTCTTACCGGAAGGGGAGTTTTGGTGGCTATCATTGATTCGGGGATTGATTATTATCACGATGATTTCCGGAATAATGATGGAACAACCAGGATCACAGCACTGTGGGATCAGACTCTGGACCGGGTGTTTACAGCAGATGAAATCAATGCCGCTCTGGCTACCGGAAGCAGGGCAGAGGCAAGAAAGCTGGTCCCATCCGTAGATATCACCGGTCACGGGACAGCCGTGGCATCCATAGCGGCCGGAAATGGAAGGGAAAACAGGGGGCAATACCGAGGAATTGCTTTTGAAAGCCCGCTTTTAGTTGTAAAGCTTGGAGTTCCTCAGGAAGGCGGATTTCCAAGGACCACGGAACTTATGCGTGCGGTCAATTTCGCAGTACAACAAGCGGTCAGCATGCAGCTGCCCCTGGCTATTAACTTAAGCTTTGGAAATACTTATGGTTCCCATGACGGCACCAGCCTTTTAGAGACATTTCTTGATGACTTATCCAATTACGGGAAGACGGTGATCGTGGTAGGAACAGGTAACGAAGGGGTGGCAGGCGGCCATATTTCCGGAGCCCTTACAATGTCTAGTCCCGAGGAGATAGAGCTGAGTGTGGGAGGTTACCAGCCAAGCTTCAGTGTACAGCTTTGGAAATCCTATGCGGATTTATTTGATATCAGCATTATAACACCTTCCGGAGCGGTGATCGGCCCCATCAGCAGCAGCCTGGGACCTCAAACCATAAATTATGGAAATACAAGGATTTTACTGTACTATGGGAAGCCTGGACCTTACAGCGTGGCACAGGAAATTTATATGGATTTCCTTCCCATTGATACCTATATAGACAGCGGGATATGGAAATTCCGCCTGACTCCCAGACAGATCGTGGAAGGTAAATACGATCTCTGGCTCCCATCTGCCGGAGTGCTGAGCGAGTCCACCAGATTTTTAAGGGCAACGCCAGAAACGACTCTGACCATTCCCTCCACGGCCAACAAGGTTATATCCGTGGGAGCTTATGATGACACCTATCAGTCTTATGCTGATTTTTCCGGCAGAGGATTCACAAGGAGAACCAATTTGGTGAAGCCGGATCTGGCTGCTCCTGGAGTGGGGATCATTGCGGCTAGAGCCGGAGGCGGATATGAATCGGTGACAGGTACATCCTTTGCAACTCCTTTTGTCACCGGCAGCGCCGCCCTTTTGATGCAATGGGGAATTGTGGATGGAAGAGATCCGTTTCTGTTCGGGGAAAAGGTAAAGGCTTATTTCATTCGCGGTGCCAGGCCCCTTCCGGGAATTACGAAATATCCCAATCCGGAGCTTGGATACGGCGCTTTATGTGTGAGTGACAGCCTTCCTGTTTAACATGGGAGGAAAAGCCATTGGAAAATTAAGCAAAATGATTTATAATATAGTTTAGCTGAACTTGCGGCGCAAGTGAAGATAAAAGGGCTGCCTTTTAGCCCGTCCATCCAATTATGAAAACATCTTTTGTTTAATAATAGAATCAGTACATTTGGGGAGGTGTGAAATGGAAGTCAGGCATGAGCTGGTTATTCCCAATGATGATCTGCCTTTCCGGTTGTTTATTTTTGAGGGGAGAGATGGAAATTACAAGGTCACGAAACACTGGCACCATTCCGTTGAGATTTTTCTGGTTCAGGAGGGCAGGATTGATTTTTATATCAACAACAGCCACCTATCCCTGGAAAAACAGGATTTTGTGCTGGTTAATTCCAATGAAGTCCATTCCATTGAATGTCCAAATCCTAATATCACCATAGTTCTTCAAATACCGGCGGAAACCTTTGAGGAGTACATGGGAGAAGAGAACTATGTGAATTTTGAGAAAAAGGATGAGGTCCAAAATAAGAGGCTGACGCAGCTGGTGATCTCCATGTTTTCTATTTATGAGGAACAGGAATACGGCTACAGCTTAAAGGTAAAAAGTCTGTTCTATGAACTTTTGTATCTATTGGTTACGGAGTTTAAGGCGGAGACCATGGATAAGGAGGTTATCCGCCAGAAAAAGCAGCTCGATAAGCTGTCAAAGGTCACTCAGTATATGAGAGAAAATTATGACCAGGATTTAAAGCTCGACGAGGTGGCAGGACGTTTTGGCTTTAGCCCTACTTATTTGTCCAGAATCTTTCAAAAATATGCGCAGGTCAATTATCGTACCTATCTCATTGACCTGCGTGTCAAATATGCCGTCAGGGAACTGGTCGGGACCGGCAGTGAAATCGGAGAGATTGCCATGAAGCATGGTTTTCCGGACAGCAGGGCCTTTTCCAAGGCGTTTAAGAAGCGGTATGGCTGTCTTCCCAGTGAATACAGGAAATATCTGGATGCAGGCAGATGACGGATATTGCAATTATTTTAATATAGGGTGTTATAATTACTGAAAATATGATATAATGTACCATAACTTTGGGCGAAGGATGTGATTGTATGAATATCAGGGAATCCACTGAACAATGGGAGGAAGCATATTTAAGTCCTTATGCCGCTTTCAGTAAGAACAGCAAAGGAAGAGAGCGGGAAGAGGAGGCTTGTGATATCCGGACTGCCTATCAACGAGACCGTGACCGGATCATTCACTGCAAGGCATTTCGCAGGCTGAAACATAAAACCCAGGTTTTTCTGGCCCCTGAGGGGGATCATTACAGAACCAGGCTGACTCATACCCTGGAAGTATCCCAGATAGCCAGAACCATAGCAAAATCTCTGCGCATGAACGAAGACTTAACAGAGGCCATCGCTTTGGCTCATGATCTGGGCCATACTCCCTTCGGCCATTCCGGGGAAGCGATTTTAAATAAGATCTGCTCCCAGGGCTTCGCCCACTACAAGCAAAGCGTACGGGTAGTAGAGGTTTTGGAAAAGGACGGCATGGGCTTAAATCTTACCTGGGAGGTCCGGGATGGAATCTTAAATCACCGCACCAGCGGCCGCCCTTCCACATTAGAAGGGGCCATCGTCCGACTGTCGGATAAGATTGCCTACATCAACCATGACATTGACGATGCCATCAGGGCAAAAATGTTTGTGGAAGAGGATCTGCCGGAATGTTATACGGAAATTTTGGGTCACAGTGTTCGTGAAAGACTTAACAATTTGATCCATGATATTATCCGCAACAGCTATGGAAAACCTGAGATCATTATGTCTCCTGATATGGAGAAGGCCATGCAGGGGCTGCGCACCTGGATGTTTGATAATGTTTATAAAAGTGATATACCAAAAGCAGAAGAGGGGAAAGCTCAGCATCTCATTGTTATGCTTTTTAACTATTATATGGAACACCCGGACAAGCTTGCGGAGGAATACCGCAACTTGATGGAGGAAGGTGAAGAAAGCCGGGAACGGGCGGTCTGCGATTACATAGCAGGCATGAGTGACAGGTTTGCCATTGATAAATTTGAAGAACTGTTTGTCCCGAAAGCGTGGAAAATGGTTTAAAACAAATGAACTTTGAGAAAGGGGAGATGAAGCTTCATGCGATATTCGGAAGAAGTAATAGAAGAGGTCCGGATGAAGAATGACATCGTGGATGTGATCTCGGGATACGTCAAGCTGCAGAAGAAGGGTAGCAATTATTTTGGTCTCTGTCCTTTTCACAATGAAAAGTCCCCTTCCTTTTCCGTATCTCCAGCCAAACAGATGTACTACTGCTTTGGCTGCGGTGCAGGCGGAAATGTACTTACGTTTATTATGGAATATGAAAACTATTCCTTTTCTGAGGCCCTAAAGGTTCTGGCAGACCGGTCAGGCGTGAAGCTTCCTGTGGCAGAGTACAGCAAGGAGGCGAGAGAGCAGGAAGATTTACGATCCACTCTTTTGGAAGTCAATAAGCTGGCCGCCAGTTACTTTTATTACCAGCTTAAAAATCCTCAGGGCGAGGCTGGCTACCGCTATTTACGGGACAGGCAGTTGAGCGACGAAACCATAACAAGGTTCGGGCTGGGCTACTCGAATAAGACAAGCGATGACCTTTACCGGTATTTAAAGGGCAAGGGATACGACGACGGCCTGTTAAAACAGTCCGGACTGGTAACCATTGAAGAACGGGGAACTTATGATAAATTCTGGAACCGGGTCATGTTTCCCATTATGGATGTGAACAACCGGGTCATTGGTTTCGGAGGCCGGGTCATGGGAGCCGGGGAACCAAAGTATTTAAACTCGCCGGAGACAAAGCTTTTTGATAAAAGCCGGAATTTATATGGTCTTAATTATGCCAGGCTTTCAAGGGAAAAGTACATATTGATCTGCGAGGGCTACATGGATGTGATCGCGATGCACCAGGCCGGCTTTACCAATGCGGTGGCTTCACTGGGAACGGCGTTTACCACCCAGCATGCACAGCTTTTAAAACGGTATACGGATAAAGTGGTTCTCACTTATGACAGCGACGGCGCAGGCGTTAAGGCTGCCCTCCGCGCCATTCCCATACTGAAGGAAGCGGGAATATCCATTCGCGTACTTAACATGCAGCCATATAAAGATCCGGATGAGTTCATAAAGAATCTGGGAGCAGAAGAATTCCGCCAGCGGATTGAAGAGGCCCGCAACAGCTTCCTGTTTGAAATTGATGTGTTGAAAAAGAATTATAAAATGGATGATCCGGAGCAGAAGACAGAATTTTACAATCAGGTGGCCAGGAAACTTCTGGAGTTCCCGGAAGCCTTGGAACGAGAGAATTATTTGGAGGCGGTTTCCAGAGAGTATTTTATCAATTATGAGGACTTAAAACGTCTGGTCAACCGCTTGGGCGCATCATTGGGACCATCTGTTTCTGCTCAGAGGGAAGAAGAGGGGAGCTTAAAAAGTCAGAGAAAAAAGGAAAAGGAAGACGGTGTAAAGCAGTCTCAAAGGTTGCTTCTCACCTGGCTCATTGAAAATCCATTACTATTTGATAAGATTGAAGGAGTGATTACTCCTGATGATTTTATAGAAGAACTGTATCACAAGGTGGCACGGATGGTTTTTGACGGACACGCTGCCGGAACATTGAATCCGGCCGAGATCTTAAATCATTTCATAGATGATGAAGGTCAATACCGGGCAGTCGCAGGTCTTTTTCATGCGAGCTTAAAAGAGTCCCTAGATAATGAAGAGCAAAAAAAAGCGTTTTCGGAAACGATTATGAAGGTGAAAAAAAACAGTCTGGATAATGCCAGCCGTCATGCAGCAGGGATTTTAGAACTGCAGAATATTATAAAGGAACAGGCTGCGTTAAAGGATTTGCATATTTCGCTGGATTAGGGTGTACACTATAGGCAGGCTGTGGAAGGATGGAAGAACATGGACGAGAATGTGAAGAAGGCAGCAGATAAGATGGTGGGGTCTAAAAAAACGGAAGAGGAACAGGCTGCAGAGCTTAAGGCTCTGGAGTCAGCCGCTGCATTTGAGGAAAAATTAAATCAGCTTCTTCTCCTGTCAAAGAAGAAACGGAATGTACTGGAAAACCAGGAGATTCTTGATTTTTTTGTGGGAGAGAGCTTAGACTCAGATAAGCTGGATCAGATTTATGATTTTCTGGAAAGCAATAAGGTAGATGTACTTCAAATCGGCGGTGAGGATCTGGATCTTGATGAGGATCTGTTCATAGAAGAAGATATCGAGGATGAAGAAGAAATCGACATGGAAACAATCGATTTATCTGTTCCGGAAGGTATCAGTGTGGAAGATCCGGTCCGCATGTATTTGAAGGAGATCGGCAAGGTTCCTCTTCTTTCCAGTGAAGATGAAATTGAGCTTGCTAAGAAAATCGAGCTGGGTGACGATGATGCAAAACAGAGACTGACGGAGGCCAATCTGCGTCTGGTGGTCAGTATTGCCAAGCGCTATGTCGGGCGGGGAATGCAGTTTTTGGATCTGATTCAGGAAGGAAATTTAGGACTTATTAAGGCTGTGGAAAAGTTTGATTACCGGAAAGGCTATAAGTTCAGTACCTATGCCACCTGGTGGATCAGACAGGCCATCACCCGCGCCATTGCAGATCAGGCCCGTACCATCCGGATTCCGGTTCATATGGTGGAGACCATTAACCGCCTGGTCCGTGTATCCAGACAGCTTTTGCAGGAGCTGGGCAGAGAGCCGGTGCCTGAGGAAATAGCAGCAAGAGCGGATATGCAGGTGGACCGGGTCAGGGAAATTATGAAGGTATCTCAGGAGCCGGTATCTTTAGAAACTCCTATCGGAGAGGAAGAGGACAGCCATCTGGGAGATTTCATTCAGGATGAGCAGGTAGCCGTACCAGCAGACGCTGCTACATTTACCATGCTCCATGAACAGCTGATGGAGGTGCTTGACACCTTAACTGAGCGGGAACAAAAGGTTTTGAAGCTGCGTTTTGGACTTGATGACGGGCGGCCAAGAACCCTGGAAGAAGTAGGAAAAGAATTTAATGTTACGAGAGAACGGATTCGTCAGATAGAAGCAAAAGCATTGCGTAAACTGCGCCATCCCAGCAGAAGCAAGAAGCTTAAAGACTATCTGGATGATTAAAGATACAAGACGGAGTTTAAGATGAAGTTATCAAAGCGTTTGGAAACGATCGCTTCCTTTGTTCCGGAAGGAAGCGCAGTTGCAGATATTGGAACGGATCATGGTTATATTCCTATCCATCTGGTACAGGAAGGAAAAGCAAAACATGCCATTGCCATGGATGTGCGGAAGGGCCCCTTGTTACGGGCCCAGGCCCATATCCATGAGGCAGGCTTAGAAGCTCATGTGGAAGTCCGTTTAAGCGACGGACTTTTAAAATTAGAGCAGAACGAAGCGGACTGTGTGGTCATTGCAGGTATGGGCGGTGAGCTGATCATACATATACTTGAGGAAGGCCGCGGTTTATGGGAAGGCATTCCCCATTGGGTTCTATCCCCCCACTCAGAACTGGACAAGGTACGCAGATTCCTGGAAGAACAGGAATTTTTTACCTGGCGGGAGACTATGATAAAAGAAGAAGGAAAGTTCTATACCGTAATGGGAATCAACAGAACGAATAAAGCAGGCGAAAAAGATAATCGCGAGATTTCCTATCGCTATGGCAGGAGCCTGATTGAATCCAAAGATCCTGTTTTAAAGGAATATTTAAAAAAAGAAGAGGAACAGCTGGAGCAGATCATGAGTGGGCTTTCCGAGAGCCAAACGGAGGCAGCTGTCAGAAGAATGGAAGAGCTTAAGCTGGAACTAGCCTATAATAAGGAGGCTCAGAATGCAGTGCGATGAACTGATAGAAAAACTGGAACAACTGGCACCCACAGGCTGTGCTTGTGATTGGGATAATGTAGGCCTTTTAGCGGGCCGCGGTGACAAAGAAGTAAAAAAGGTTTTTATCGCATTAGATGCGACTGACGAGGTGGTTGAACATGCAGTCCAGTGGGGAGCTGATTTATTGCTTACCCATCACCCCCTGATTTTCAAGCCTTTGAATAAAATTAATGATAAGGATTTTATATCCAGACGAATTATAAAACTGATCCGTAATGACATCTCTTATTATGCCATGCATACGAACTTCGATGCGGCGCCTGGATGTATGGCTGATGCGGCTGCAGAAAAGCTTGGGCTTACAGATGTAAACGTGCTGGAAAAAGAAGGCGTAATGATTAAGGAAACCGCAGAAGGTCCAAGGGAAATGATTTATGGAATTGGGAAAACGGGGTATCTTAAGAAAGAGTTGACAGTAAAGGAGATCGCATCTCTTGTAAAGGAACGGTTTCATCTCCCCTTTGTCACGGTTTACGGAGAGACTGCCCCAGGGGAAGCCGTTCGATTTGTAGGCATAAGCCCCGGATCCGGGGGAAGCATGATGAAACCGGCTCTGTCTGCTGGTGTGAAAGTCTTAATCACAGGCGATATCGGCCACCATAATGGAATCGATGCTGCTGCAAACCATATGGCTGTCATCGATGCCGGCCATTACGGCTTGGAATATCTGTTTCTTGACTTTATGGAAGAATATCTAAAGAAAGAAGTAGGGGAGAACTTAGAAATCTGCAAGGCAGAAGTGGAATTTCCTGAAACATTCATATAAGGAGGAAGCGAATGGCAGTTGTTACGATAAATGGTGTAGAAAAGCAATACCCAATTGGCACGTCTTATCAAGAAATTGCAAAAGAGTACCAGCCCCAGTATGAAAATGACATTTTACTGGTCAGCATAAACGGAAAATTAAGTGAACTTCATAAAACAGTCCAGTTCGACTGCAACCTTCATTTCTTTACAGGGAAAGATCAGCCCGGAATCCAGACTTATCACAGAAGCGCAATATTTGTTATGATGAAAGCCTTTTACGATGTGGCCGGTGCAGAAAATATCGAAAAGGTGACTGTGGACTTTTCCCTTGGAAAAGGCTATTACATGGAGGCTCACGGAAAGATCAAACTGACTGAGGAACTGCTTTCCCGGGTAAAAGCCCGTATGCAGGAGTATGTGAGCCAAAAAATTCCGATTATGAAGCGGAGCGTTAACACGGACGATGCCATTGATCTGTTTCATAAACACCGGATGTATGACAAAGAAAGGCTGTTCCGCTATCGCCGGGTTTCCCGTGTCAATATCTACAGCATAGGGGGCTTCGAAGATTACTATTATGGATACATGGTACAGAATACCGAATATATTAAGTACTTTGACTTAATATTACATGATGACGGCTTTATGCTCATGCTGCCTCAAAAGGATAATCCCAAAGAAGTGCCTGTTTTCGAACCGGAAAAGAAGCAGAAGTTGTTCCGGGTTCTGAAGGAGAGCGTGAAATGGGGAGAACGGCTCAATGTGTCCCATGTAGGCGCACTGAATGAAGAAATTGCATCAGGCAATATCAATGAACTGATTTTAATTCAAGAGGCCCTGCAGGAAAAGAAGATTGCCGGGATCGCGGAACGGATAGGCGCCGACAGGAGTAAAAAATTTGTTATGATCGCCGGACCGTCCTCATCCGGGAAAACCACTTTTTCCCACCGCCTTTCCGTTCAGTTAAAGGCTCAGGGAATGATCCCTCATCCCATTGCTGTGGACGATTATTTTGTTAATCGGGTAGACAGTCCGAAAAATCCGGACGGAAGCTACAATTATGAGGTCTTAGAAAGCCTGGATATTGAACAGTTTAATAAAGACATGACGGCTCTCTTAGCTGGTGAAACAGTGGAAATGCCACGGTACCAATTTAAAACAGGGGTCCGGGAGTACAGAGGCGATTATTTAAAACTGGGAAAAGATGATATCCTGGTCATTGAAGGTATCCATTGCTTAAATGACAGACTGTCCTATACCCTGCCACAGGATAGTAAATTTCGTGTATACGTAAGTGCACTGACCCAGTTAAATGTTGATGAGCACAACCGGATTCCAACAACCGATTGCCGTCTGATCCGGCGAATGGTTCGGGACGCCAGAACAAGAGGGGCCTCCGCACAGGATACCATACGCATGTGGCCGATGGTGAGAGCAGGAGAGGAAGAGTACATTTTCCCCTTCCAGGAGTCTGCGGATATGATGTTCAACTCAGCTACGGTCTATGAACTGGCTGTGCTGAAGCAATATGCAGAACCCCTGTTATTTGGCATTCCAAGAGAATCCCCGGAATATATGGAAGCAAAGCGATTATTAAAATTCCTGGATTATTTTCTTGGGGTCAACAATGAGGATATTCCCCGCAATTCCATAGTCAGGGAATTTATTGGAGGAAGCTGTTTTAAGGTTTAAACCGGAAAGTAGCTTTACAAAAAGAGAAATCTATGTTATGTTAGTATAGCTTATGAGAAGCTGTCTTGCTGTCTTGCTTCTCATAAAAGGTGCTGTTTTTTAGCACCGTCCATCCGATTATGAAAACGGTTTTTCATAATATAGTTTTGAGTAAGACAAATGGCCGCAGCTGCAAAGCCGAAAGGCTGCAGGTGAGGAAAGTCCGGGCTTCATAGGGCAGGATGCCAGATAACGTCTGGCGGAGGCGACTCCAGGGAAAGTGCAACAGAAATATACCGCCGCGTAATGCGGTAAGGGTGGAAAGGTGGTGTAAGAGACCACCGCTCTTCTGGTAACAGGAGGGGTCCATGTAAACCCCATCCGAAGCAAGACCGAACAGGGAGCATAAGGCGGCCCGTCTGCTCCCGGGTAGGTCGCTTGAGCCTGCTGGTGACGGCAGGCCTAGATAGATGGCCATTCAACGACATAACCCGGCTTATCGTCTTGCTCAAAACTTAGAGAAATGGATACGTATGAGCAGATCATATGGAAAAAATAAAAAACAGCCTTCCTCACATTCGGGGAAGGCTGTTTTTGAATTATTTCGAATATTTTTCTTCGCAATACATGCAGCGGTAGATTTCTTTCTCCTCGTCTGCAAGATAGAATACATGGGGCAGCCCCTGCTCGATGGAGGTAATGCAGCGGGGGTTTTTGCATTGAATCACATTGGTGATTTTTTTAGGAAGGCTTAAGGCCTTCTTTTCCACAATCAAGTTATCTCTAATAATGTTGACCGTAATGTTATGGTCAATATATCCCAGAATGTCAAGATCAATGTGGTCCAAACCGCCTTCAATTTTTATGATGTCCTTTTTTCCCATCTTATTGCTTCTTGCATTCTTAATGATGGCGACCTGGCAATCCAGCTTGTCCAGACCAAGGTTATAATAAATTTCCAGGCTTTTACCGGCTTCAATGTGGTCTAATACGATTCCTTCTTTTAATCCGCTGATATTTAACATGGTTTTTCTACCTCCAGTAATGTCATGATAAGAGCCATACGCACATACACGCCGTACTGTGCCTGCTTAAAGTAGGCGGCCCTGGGATCCTCGTCAACCTCTACTGAGATTTCGTTGACTCTTGGAAGAGGGTGAAGTATATACATATCTTCTTTTGCCAGTTTCATTTTCTTTTTGTCCAGAATGTAGCAGTCTTTTAAACGGATGTAATCTTCCTCATTGAAGAAACGTTCCTTCTGAACGCGGGTCATATAGAGGATATCAAGAGAAGGCATGGCATCGTCAAGGCTGTCCATTTCTACAAATTCAATGTTGTTGGCTTTTAGTACATCTTCTCGGATGTATTCAGGTACTCGTAGCTCTGGGGGGGAAATTAAGATGAATTTGATATTTTCATATCGTACAAGAGCGTTAATAAGAGAGTGAACCGTGCGGCCAAATTTTAAGTCGCCACAGAGGCCAATGGTCAGATCATGTAAACGGCCTTTTAAAGAATGGATGGAAAGCAGATCAGTCAGGGTCTGAGTCGGATGCTGATGGCCTCCGTCACCGGCATTGATCACAGGTACGCTGGAATGGGTGGCAGCTACCAGGGGAGCCCCTTCCTTTGGATGTCTCATGGCACATATGTCTGCGTAGCAGGAGAGGACCCGAATGGTATCAGCAACACTTTCTCCTTTTGCGGCAGAACTGGAGTCGGCAGAAGAAAAGCCTAGTACACTGCCGCCTAAATTTAACATGGCAGCCTCGAAACTCAAACGAGTTCTTGTACTTGGCTCATAGAATAATGTCGCTAATTTTTTTCCATCGCATACATGAGAATATTTTGGAAGATTTTCTTCGATATCTTTGGCCAGATCTAAGAGCTGTCCGGTCTCTTCCACACTAAAGTCTAACGGGTTAAGTAAATGTCTCATAAGAATCTCCTTTATCCACTAAATTAAGGTTTAAAATTCTATCCCATCTATTATACAGTATTCGTTAGAATATTTCCACACTTTTTTTTATTTTATGATATAATCTTTTCATGTGCCATTTTTCCAGATTTTGTACTTTTCTTCCTGTAAGGAATATTTAAGGAAGTGTAAGAAAATAAAGAATGACCGATGGAAATATCTTGTTGTATAATGTGTATGCAAAGTCAAGTGCCCTAAGTAAAGGATCGCTGACTCTTGCAGCATTCGCCAGATGCAAGAATGCCTGCATTCCTGTACCTGGCTCATTGCTTGCAAAAATAAAGAAAGGGGGTGTCTGTTTTGACGGAAAAGAAGTCACCTATGATTCAGGTCAAGAATCTTTATAAAGTGTACAAAGTAGGAAACTCAAAGGTCTATGCGTTAAACGGTGTGGACTTTACTATATATAAGGGAGAGTTCTGCGCGATCGTAGGCCCCTCCGGCTCCGGTAAATCCACTCTCTTAAATATGTTAGCTGGCCTTGAAAAGCCATCAAAGGGAGAGATTGTTATTGGCGGGAGTCATATAGAAAAGCTTTCGGAGAATCAACTGGTATCATTCCGTAGAAAGCATGTGGGTTTTATCTTTCAGTCCTATAATCTGTTGCAGACCATGAATGCGGTGGAGAATGTGGCTTTACCTCTTTCATTTCGGGGAGTGCCAAAGAAAGCAAGGAATGAAAAAGCAAAGGAATACATAAAGCTGGTGGGGCTTGAGAAACAGATGAAGCATATGGCCAATGAGATGTCAGGAGGTCAGCAGCAGAGAGTCGGCATTGCAAGAGCTTTGGCAGTGGATCCGAAGATCATCTTTGCGGATGAACCCACAGGAAACTTAGACTCAAAGACTACCAGGGAAATATTAAACTTAATGCAAAAAATCGTGAGGGAGGAGAATCAGACCCTGGTCATGGTAACTCATGATAATTATATTGCAAAGTTTGCAGACAGACAATTCCATATAGTAGATGGAAAGATATTTAAAATCGAGGAACAGCATCATGAAGAACAGCATCACGAGGAACAGCAACATGAGGATACGAAGGAGGACATGGGATATGAAGAAGGTTAGGAAAGGTGTTTTATGGATGCTTGCTATCCTTATGGTCACTTCAGCTGTGCCGGGAATTGCTTTTGCGCAGCCAGGATCAGGAGAACGTTGGATTGATGTAAAAAAGGTTCCTTCCGGAAAAACAGGGCAAAATATGACCATCAATATGGTTTTGACAAATCAGGATGACATTGATTTAACCAATGTGGCAATTCGATTTGAGGAAGGACTGGCGAATCAGGAAAGCGATGCGAAAGAAAATGGAGAAGAGTATTCAGGAAGTATTTTCCCTTTTGAGATCACATCCAGCACCTTTGATAATAAAAAGGTAGGAAATATAAAAAGCGGAAGCTCTAAAAGTGTAACCCTCACCGGAATGGTTCGAAGAGATATCGCAGATGGATATTACTCTGTGCCGATCGAGATCGTTCAAAATGCAACTGTAAAAAATGACGGATCACCGGTTGCTCATGAAAAAGTCAACATATGGATCACAAAATCCTCCGCAACAACGGAATCCGGGAAAGATGAAGGGACCATCCAGTTTGAGTTGGGAGAAAACCAAAATACACCTTTTGGCATCTATCCGCAAGTCATGAATTTTAATATGAACGTCCGTAATTCCTCCCAAATTACGGCTTTTGATGTGAATGTCCGGATGAAGTTAGACCAGGACAGCACCAAATTCCCCTTTGATATTAACGACGGCAACTACACCAGGCATTATGACCGGATCGGCGGCGGCGAGACGGTGGAGATTCCCTACAGTATGAATATCCGCAAGGATGTTTACAGCGGATATTATCCTATCACCTATACGATCGAATACCGTGACAGCACAGATGGAGATGTTCAGAAAGCAGAAGAGACCTTCTATGTCAAGGTTCAGAATAAAGATAAGGAAGAAGAGACCGGTGATTTCAATGCCAATGACCGAACAAAGGCCAGAATCATTGTAGACGGCTTCGAGACGAATCCGGAAACCGTTTATGCCGGAGAGGAATTTGAGATGACCCTTCATATGAAGAACGCTTCCGAAAATGTTGCTGCAAGCAATATCCTCTTTAACCTGGAATCAGAAAAGGTTACGGAGAGTGCGGTATTTACCATGGATTCCGGTTCCTCCTCTATTGTTGTGAATTCTCTTCCCGCAGGCCAGACCACAGACATAAAGCTGAAGCTTCGGGCAGGGGCCTGGGTGGATCAAAGAACCTATTCCATCACCATCAATGAAAAGTATGATAGCCCTGAATTTAAAAATGCGGAAGAAAAGGTGACAGTGAACATTCCTGTCAAGCAGGTTTCCCGTTTAAACACGGGTACGATTGAGATAATGCCCGATACGATTTCCGTGGGTTCCGAGACAAATGTGATGTTTCCCATTAATAATACAGGAAAGGTTCTCCTCTATAACGTCATGGTAGCCTTTGTAGGAGATTCCATTCAGCAGACCAACAGTTATGTAGGAAATATAAAGCCAGGAGAATCTGGAAATGTGGATGCCATGATCAGCGGAACAGCGCCTACCATGGATGATGGGAAAATTAAGGTTATGATCACTTATGAGGATGAAAACGGAGTGGTCAGCGAACCCATTGAAAAAGAGTTAAGTTTAACGGTAACGGAGCAGGAGGATTTAGATCCCGGAATAGATGGTTCGGGAGATTTTCCTGCAGTTACAGAGCCGGAAGGCACTTCCAAATATGGAAAGATCATCATTCCGGCGGTGATTGTCGTCCTGGTGATAGGAACCATTGGGACTGTATATGTGCTAAAAAAATGTAAAAAGAAAAAAGAAACACTTGAAGAACTGGAAGAGGAAAATAACAATGAAATTTAGCGATTTGCTTTCTATGAGTGTAAATAACTTAAGACGCAGGAAGCTAAGGACATTTCTAACGGTTCTGGGAGTTTTGATCGGTACCGCTTCCATTGTTGTCATGGTGTCTTTGGGGATCGGCTTTAATGAACTTACCATGGAACAGATCGCTTCCTATGGAAGCCTTACGGAAGTTTCCGTATATTCCAATGCGATGTGGGGCGGAAATGACAGCAGCAAGGATCCTAATTACATGACGGATGATGTGATCGCGCAATTTGAACGGATTGATCATGTTGATGCTGCTTCTCCGCTTCTGGAAACCAGTGTTTTGATGACTCAGGGTGCTTACCAGGCGTATATCAACCTGGTTGGCGTTTCCCAGAGTTATATGAAAAATATTCCCTTAAAGGAAGGGCGCATCCCGGAACCGGGTAATAGAGACCTTCAGATGATTGTAGGGAATATGGTTGCCAGGAATTTCAGTAACCCCAAAAGCAATCGTTATGGCTTTTATGATGATTCCTCCAGTATTCCTGATATTGATTTTATAAATAGACCCATGTTCGTGATCTTTGATATGGATGCCTATTATCAGTCCCAAAACGGAGGGACCGGGGAAGGCGGTACAACCGTCAAACCTCCCAAAAAGTATCTCATACCAACGGCCGGACTGGTGGAAGGTGGGGCGGAGGACTGGAATAATTACAGTTATAGCGTTTATGTGGATTTAGATGCGCTAAAGGCCCAGCTGAAACAGATTTTTAAAAAGAAGCCCATTCCCAACCAGCCAACCAATAAAAAGGGAAAACCCTACAACTATTTTATTTATCAGCAGGCGATTGTGGAAGTGGATGACATGAACAATGTAACAGCGGTACAAAAAGCCATTACAGATATGGGCTTTCAGGCCAACAGCAATATGGAATGGCTGGAGCAGTCCCAGAAGCAGGCCAAGATGGTTCAGGCACTTTTGGGAGGAATCGGAGCCGTATCTCTGTTTGTGGCGGCAATAGGTATCGCCAACACCATGATGATGTCCATTTACGAAAGAACAAAGGAGATCGGGATCTTAAAGGTTCTTGGCTGCGATATGAATAATATCAGGAACATGTTTCTTCTGGAGTCAGGTTTTATCGGCTTTTTAGGAGGTATAACGGGGATTTTATTCAGCTATGGAGTCTCATTCCTTATTAACAGATTCCTTTCAGGGCGTTTTATGTCAAATATGCCTGGCGATCTTTCCAGGATTCCTCCATGGCTTTCCTTAACAGCCGTTGGTTTTGCTGTTTTTGTAGGAATGGCCGCAGGATTTTTCCCTGCATTAAGAGCCATGAAGCTAAGTCCTCTTGCAGCTATAAGGAATGAATAGTCGAAAGGACTTACTTAATGAGGTTAAAAAGAGACTTGCATTTTTTTGAAGAATATTATATGATGATGTACAAGGTACGTGCGACTGGCGGATAAGTGGATTTTTACCACGGGGAGCACGATACGTAAAAAGCCGACCGCCTGGGCACCCTATGGGATGTCCAGGCGGTTTTTTATGTGCGCAACTGTCTAAATGAGCGTGTTTTCATTCAGAAAGGAGACCAGATCAAATGAGTTTGATTTCTTTACAAGACGATTTAAAGAATAATTCCTATCCGGGAAGAGGTATTATTATGGGAAAAACACCGGATGGAACCAAGGCGGTTGCCGCTTATTTTATTATGGGAAGAAGCGATAACAGCCGTAACCGCGTATTCGTAGAGGAAGGGGAAGGAATCCGTACCCAGGCCTTTGAACCTTCAAGGGTCACAGACCCCAGCCTTATTATTTACGCTCCGGTGCGAGTTATGGGGAATAAGACCATCGTGACAAACGGAGATCAGACCGATACCATTTACGAGGGAATGGATATACAGCTGACGTTTGAGCAGTCTTTGCGGTGCAGAGAATTTGAACCGGATAGTCCTAATTATACGCCCCGTATTTCCGGGATCATGCATATAGAAGGCGGGCGCTTCAATTATGCCATGTCCATCATTAAGAGCAATCACGGGAATCCGGACTCCTGCAACCGCTATACCTTTGCTTATGACAATCCGGAGGCAGGCGAAGCTCATTTTATTCATACCTATATGCACGATGGAAATCCTTTGCCAAGCTTTGAAGGGGAACCAAAGCTGGCGGCAACCCTTGATGACCTTGATGAATTTACTGCCATGATATGGGAAAGCCTCCATGAGGAAAATAAGATTTCTCTCTTTGTAAGATATATTGACATAGAATCCGGAGCTTATGAAACCCGGATTGTAAATAAAAATCAATGACAGGAGTACAAAAGATGAATGAGCTGGAATTAAAATATGGCTGTAACCCGAATCAGAAACCCTCAAGGATTTTTATGCCTGGTGAGAAGGAGCTTCCAATCCAGGTCTTAAGCGGCAGACCGGGATATATCAATTTCCTGGATGCCTTTCATGGCTGGCAGCTGGTAAAAGAGTTAAAGGAAGCGACCGGCCTTCCTGCAGCGACTTCTTTTAAACATGTATCTCCGGCCGGTGCCGCGGTGGGACTGCCTCTTGATCCGATACTTGCAAAGATCTACAGGGTAGAGGATATGGAAGGGCTTTCTCCCCTGGCCAGTGCCTATGCAAGGGCAAGAGGAGCTGACCGCATGTCTTCCTTCGGGGACTTCATTGCCCTGTCTGACATCTGTGATGTGGATACTGCAAGGATTATCAAACGGGAAGTATCGGACGGCGTCATCGCCCCAGGGTATGAGGCGGAAGCCCTTGAAATCTTAAGGTCTAAGAAAAACGGGAATTACAACATCATCCAAATTGACCCGGACTACCAGCCAGAGCCACTTGAGAGAAAACAGGTTTTTGGGATCATGTTTGAACAGGGAAGAAATGAAGAGAAGATTCATGAGGGACTTTTAAAGAATGTGGTGACAAAGAACAAGGAAATCCCCCAATCTGCAAAAATTGACTTAATTATTTCCCTTATTACTTTAAAATACACTCAGTCCAATTCTGTCTGTTTTGCGAAAGGCGGGCAGGCAATTGGGATTGGGGCTGGTCAGCAGTCCCGCATCCATTGCACAAGGCTGGCAGGAAACAAGGCGGATAACTGGTTTCTTCGCCAGGCACCTAAAGTTCTGGAACTTCCGTTCGTGGATGGAATCAGCCGTGCGGATCTGGACAATGCCATTGATGTCTACATTGGAGAAGATTATATGGATGTCATTGCTGACGGCAGATGGGAACATATTTTCAGGGTAAAACCAGCCGTATTTACAGAAGAAGAAAAGAAGGCCTGGCTTAGTCGGCTGACAGAGGTATCCCTGGGATCTGATGCATTCTTCCCATTTGGCGATAACATGGACCGGGCATACAGAAGCGGTGTGAAGTATGTGGCCCAGCCAGGGGGATCGGTCCGTGATGACCAGGTAATTGAAACGTGTGACCAATATGGGATGGCCATGGCTTTTACAGGACTTCGATTGTTCCATCATTAAATGGTGAGGAAAATAAGTACCAGCCAATATTTATTGTAAAAGCACTTTAAGGAGAAGGCCGGCATAAAATGAGAGTAAGTAAGTTTAAGGTGGCTTTCTTTGAAAACTTTTCCCAAACCTTTAACTGCGCGAGAAGAACGAGAGTGTCTGGAACGATACCAGGAAGGGGATCGGGAGGCAAGAGCCACACTCATCGAGAGAAATATGCGTCTGGTAGCACATGTGGCAAAAAAATATCAGAATACAGATTATGATATGGAAGATCTTCTTTCCGTGGGAACCATAGGACTTATTAAAGCCGTTAATACTTTTCATCCGGACAGAGGCTCCAGACTAGCCACTTATGCGGCCAAATGTGTGGAGAATGGTATCCTATCATAACGGCTCCAAACCGGGCGAAAGCATGGAACCGGTGTATGCCTGTAACAGCGGGGCATACACCGGTTCCTTTCGGTTATATTTGGAATTCTAAGATCATATCGTGCAAATCTCCGGCCAGCCCGGAGTCCTGGGAAAACCATCCTTGTTTTTCCTCCGCCAATATTCCCCCCGCAAAGAATATTTCATTATGTCCAACATATATATTGATAAATAACTATTTTGAGAAGGGGGCAAGGATATGGTGAAGTTAGTTGCTATCGGCAATCGTTTTATGAAGGATGACGCCATAGCAATTAAAGCTGCCGAAATCTTGGAAGACCGGCTGATCCGCCAGGATATTCATGTGATCCTTGGAGAAACCGATTTTCAAAACTGCTTTTATTTATTAAATAAGGATGACTTTGTTTTCATACTTGATGCACGTTACTCTGGAGCAGAACCGGGAAGCGTACATCTGACCCGCCTTGAAGATGTGTTGTCACAGCCTTCCTTATTCTCCATGCAGCATGATTTAAGCATGATGGAGCTCATGAAGCTATATGGCAGTCAATTTAAGGGGTATTTGATTGGCATTGAAATCTTCGAAATCGGTTTTGGCCAGGAACTCAGCGCTGTATTAAAGGATAAACTGCCCCAGATCTGCAGGGAAATTGAATGCGCAATTAAAAAAATTATATCGGAGGAAATCACTTATGCATGATACGTTCCTAAATCAAAATTTATATGAGGCGATTGTTGAAATATGCGGGGAGAATTCCATCGCAAAGGTTTTTGATTTGACAATTACGGTACATACAGATAGCCATATAAGTGAAGACAGCATCCGTGAATATTTTTCAGAAAGAGAAAATATGCTTGTTGGGGACTGGACAAACATACAGGTTCTTAGACGGGAAATAGAGCCGCTTACTGCGGTTATAGACGAAATCGAAGGTGAAATATTCCAATGAGAAAGGCATGATCTTTGTCCGAAAATTAACAATCATTCTGAATTTTATTATGGGAGGTATATTCATGGAATTAAATATGTTTTTGGATTACATCGGGAACTGCGTCAAGCATATAAACGAGGATATAGAAAGGCTTCATACCAACCAGTACAACAATGACGTTGTATTAGATCATTTGAGCAGTGAAGTAATCATGCTGCAAAGTCATATCAAATATTTTAGCCAGTCCAATCAAGTGGCTATGGAAGAAATGGAATATCCATATCAGTCTATTCATGCAAATCAAGCCGAGGAGGAAGTTCCAAGATACTTTACTCTGGAAGAGTTATCCCTATATAACGGAAAGAACGGAGCTCCGGCCTATGTTGCAGTAAATGGAGTGGTGTATGATGTGACAAATAATTCCGTCTGGAAAGGAGACACCCATTTTGGCCTTAATCCTGGTAATGATTTATCAGTTAATTTTGCAACATGCCATCCGGGAGCAATGGTCCTGACCAGATTACCCATAATCGGCTATTTGGCTACAGAAACAGAGTAAAGTTGGTGAAAAATTTGGATTGTGTGAGCTTTCAATGTCCTTATCAGGAAAGCCGGATAAAAACAACAGAAAGTCTTGTAAACAGAGTGAAGGATGAAATCGCCAAGGATGTGCGGCAAAAACGGAATCTTGTCTGGCTTGAATTAAATGGCTGCTCTGGTAATACCATCTCCCTCCTTGATGGACAAAATCCGGATTTCACGTATCTGTTAACGCAAATGACTAATATAATATACAGCAACAGCCTGATAAATTCTGCTGGAAATACGGCTATGAATCAGCTGTTTGATGTGATAGGCAGTGATTATATCCTTGCTGTGGAAGGAGCTGTATCTTTAAAGGACAACGGCTCTTATAATGTCATTGGCCGGCACAACGGCAGGGAGATTACCGGATATGAGGCAGTTAAAAGACTGGGAGAACAAGCGGCTCATGTCATTGCTGTCGGAGCCTGTGCTTCACACGGAGGTGTGTCAGCGGCAAGACCCAATCCAACCCAGTGTGTGGGAATACAGGATGTTTTACAGAGAAAAGTGATTAAACTAACAGGCTGTCCATGTCATCCGGACTGGTTTATGGGAACTTTGGCCTATCTGCTATTATATGGGGAACCCCCGCTTGACAACAGGGATCGTCCCCTGATGTTCTACAGCATTACCATACACGACAGATGTCCGAGGAGATCTTACTTTGACAGCGGAATTTTTGCAACGAAGCTGGGGCAGGAAACCTGTATGTATATGATGGGATGTAAAGGTCCGGTTACCCAGATTGACTGTCCCATTCGCCAATGGAACGGTCATGTCAACTGGCCCGTAGGTAATGATTCGCCCTGCATCGGATGTGCCCAGTTCGGATTTCCTGATGCAATGGAGCCTTTTATCACCTATGATACCATGAGAGGGGAGTAGATATGGCGGAGAAAATAACCATAAATCCTGTTACCCGTATCAGTGGCTTCATGGAAATTGATGCAGATATCGAAGATCAGTCAGTGGTGGGGGCAAAAACGAAAGGCTTAATGTTCCGTGGATTTGAAAAAATGCTTCAGGGCAGGAGCCCTTTTGATGCCGTTTATTTTACCCAGCGCATCTGCGGTATCTGTTCAACCGCACATTCCATGGCTTCTGCTCTTGCCCTGGAAGAAGCACTTAACATTGTCCCCTCTGAACAGGGCAGGTATTTAAGGGACCTGCTTCATGCATGTGAGTTCCTGCAAAATCATTTAAGGCATTTTTATCAGTTTACTCTACCGGATTTTGTAAAGCTTCCTGAGGATTATCCGCTGTTTAAAACGGATCACAACGATTACAGACTTCCAAAAGACATCAACGATAAGATGGTTAACGATTATTTTGAATCCCTTCGGTTTAGCAGGGAGGCTCATCAGATGCTGGCTACACTTGGAGGAAAAGTTCCGCATAATCACGGGATATTCATTGGAGGGATTACATCGCCGGTCTCAGCAGATAAGATTATCAGCATAAAATCCATCCTATATAATATAGGACAGTTCATCGTTGAAAAAATGGTTCCTGACGTATACACAATCGGAACCTTTTATCCGGAGTATTATCAGTTCGGCGGAGGCTACGGCAACTTATTGTCCTATGGAAGCTTTAACAATTATAAAAACTTGGGAACGCTCTATGTAGATCCTCTTGTTTATTCCAATGGCCAGACCGCTCCCTTTGATCCAGCTCTTATAACCCAGGAAGAAGAATACGCCTGGTTCAACGAAAACGATGAACCGGACAGAAATAAGGCCCAGGCATATTCCTGGATAAAAGCGCCGAGATATAACAATATCCCTTATGAAGTAGGACCATTGGCAAGGCAGTGGCTCTCCGGCGAGTACAGAAACGGGATTTCTGCCATGGACCGGACCATTGCAAGAGTTCTGGAAGCTAAGAAAATTGTGGAAATCATGCAGACCTTAATAGATAATCTGGTTCCGGGAGTATCCATGCAGAGGGAATATGAGATTCCGGTGCAATCATCGGGAAAGGGGCTGGTGGATACGACACGGGGAGCCCTGGGCCATTGGCTGTATATTGATAACAGAGAAATAGCCTTTTACCAGATCATAACCCCGTCGGCATGGAATCTGTCAACACAAACAAATGGAGTGAAGGGAACCGGAGAACAGGCCCTGATCGGGTCGCCTGTCAGGGATGTAACAGCGCCTGTGGAAATCGGAAGGATCATACGG
>Ga0213828_1000283_pt1 | contig 51910 bp, 47 predicted proteins | sample MC6MC0897MG_FD_180664 | JGI IMG/M metagenome (GOLD analysis project Ga0213828, IMG submission 180664) | Enriched soil aggregate microbial communities from Iowa State University, Ames, United States - MC6-MC0897-MG | ecosystem: Environmental > Terrestrial > Soil > Unclassified | place: USA: Iowa...
TCAATCTCTACGGCATTTATTTCCCCTGGCTGCTCGTGCTGGGCGTCGTCACCCTGGCCGTGGCCTGGGGCGTGCGCCGCGTGCTGGCACGCGCCGGGCTGTATCGCCTGGTGTGGCACCCCGCGCTGTTTGACCTGGCGCTGTTCGTGGTGCTGCTGTACGGCGTCTCCCTCATTTCCCCTTATTTTCTTCAGAGATAGGTATGAAACTCCCCAATGCCCTTCGCCCTGCTGCTATCGGCAAGTTCGCAGTGACGGCTGTCGTCGTCGCCGCCGCCGCTTACGCCGGCTGGCAGCTTTGGGATCACTATGAAGTCGAGCCCTGGACGCGCGATGGGCGCGTCAAGGCCTATGTGGTGCAGGTGGCGCCCGACGTCTCCGGCCTGGTCACCAGCGTGCCCGTGCACGACAACCAGGACGTGAAGGCCGGCGACCTGCTGTTCGAAATCGATCGCGCCCGCTTCCAGTTGGCGTTCGACCAGGCGCAGGCCTCGGTCCGTTCGCAGCAGGTGGCGCACGACCAAGCGCTGCGCGACGCCAAGCGCAACCGCTCGCTGGGCCAGCTTGTCGCGGCCGAAGCGGTGGAACAAAGCCAGACCAAGGTGCAGCAGACTGAAGCCGCGCTTGCGCAGGCACAGGTGCAACTGAACACCGCCCGCCTCAATCTGGAACGCAGCCGCGTCGTGGCCGCCAGCGATGGCCGCATCACCAACCTGGACCTGCGCGCGGGCTCCTACGCCACCGCCGGCCACGGCGTGATGGCGCTGGTGGACGCCGGTTCGTTCTACGTGGAAGGCTACTTCGAAGAAACCAAGCTGCCCGGCATCCACGAAGGCGACCCCGTCACCGTGACGCTGATGGGCGAACCGCGTCACATCCGCGGCCACGTCGAAAGCATCGCCCTGGGTATCGCGGACCGCGACCGCAGTACCGGCGCCAACCTGCTGCCCAACGTGAACCCGACCTTCAACTGGGTCCGTCTTGCGCAGCGCATCCCGGTGCGCGTGAAGATCGACGAGGTGCCCGAAGGCGTACGCCTGGTCGCCGGCCAGACCGCCACGGTGTCGGTGGACGACCGCCCGGCCCAGTCCGCCGCCGCGCCCCACGCGTCCTGACGGGACGCAGAACCTCTTTTCTCCGGAAACTCCGCAATTTCTTATCGACGCCAAGCCGTACCTGCCATGAAAACCAGACTCCTCCTTCCGCTGACGCTGGCCCTCGCGCTGGCCGGATGCGCCTCCGTGGGCCCCGACTACAAGGTGCCGCCGGAGGCCGTCTCCCAGCGGCCGAGCGCGCAATCCTCCTTTGTGGAGGCGCAGGCCGGCGTGTATCGGCAAGAGGAAGTCCCCGGCCACTGGTGGCGCCTGTACAACGACCCCGTGCTGGATGGTCTGGTGGAAAAGGCCCTGGCCGCAAACACCGACCTGCGCGTGGCCAGCGCCAATCTGGAACGCGCGCAGGCCGCGGTGCAGGAAACGAAGGCGCAACAACAGCCGACGATCGGCGTCAATGCCTCGCCCACGTTCGGCCACGTTTCCGGCTTGCAGGAACTGCAACCCGGCATCGATCCGCCCAATCGCTGGTCGTACTCCACCGGCGCCAGCGTGTCGTATCAGCTGGACCTTTTCGGCCAGATCCGCCGCGCCGTGGAAGCCTCCACCGGCGACGCGCAGGCCGCCCAAGCCGCCTATGACGCCACCCGCGTCACCGTCGCGGCCGAGACCGCGCGCGCCTACGCCAACCTGTGCGCGGCAGGCATGCAGCTTGCCTCGGCGCAGCATTCCGTGCAGGTGCAGAAGGAATCGGTCGACGCCGTCAGCCGCCTGCAACGTGCCGGGCGCGGCACCGCGCTGGACGTCACACGGGCGCGCAGCCAGCTCGAACAATTGCAGGCCAATCTGCCGCCGTTCCAGGCGCAGCAGCGCACCGCGCTGTACCGGCTGGCTGCATTGACCGGCCAGACGCCGGGCCAGATTCCGCAAGCCCTGCTGCAATGCGCCAGCGCCCCCAAACTGACCGAAACCATCCCCGTCGGCGACGGCGCCGAACTGCTGCGCCGCCGTCCCGACATCCGTCAGGCCGAACGGACGCTGGCCGCCTCCACCGCCCGCATCGGCGTGGCCACGGCCGATCTGTACCCGAAGATCACGCTGGGCCTGTCCGCCGCTTCGGGCGGCCCGGCCGCCATGTTCGGCGACCGCGGCACGTTCAGCTGGAGCGTGGGCCCGCTGATCTCGTGGACCGTTCCCAACACCGGCGCCGCGCAGGCCCGCATCGCCGAAGCCGAAGCCAACACCAAGGCCGCGGCCGCGCGTTTCGACGCGGCCGTGCTGAACGCCTTGCGCGAAACCGAAAGCGCGCTGGTCGTCTATGCCCGCCAGCTGGACCGCGACACCGCCCTGCGCGCGGCCCGCGACCAAAGCGCCGAAGCGGCCTCGCAGGCGCGCCGCCTGTTCCAGTACGGCAAGACGGATTACCTGACCGTGCTGGACGCCGAGCGCACGCTGGCCAGCAATGAAAGCGCGCTGGCCGCATCGCAGGCGGATTTGAGCAGCGACCAGATCGCGTTGTTCCTGGCGCTGGGCGGCGGCTGGGAGAAGTAGCCCGCCAAAAATTGATTTCCATATTATGGGGATGACATTGATCTCCCCAAACCCCCGCTCCTAGAATCGTCTCAAGCCAATAACTACATCAGACGATTCGACGGCATCGCACCGGCCACGCCGGCACGATGCTCGAGGACGGGGACAATTCATAATATGGAACAACCTGCAAGCGCCGGCGACGCGCGCGTGCTGGACAGCATCACCAAGCTCACACCGCAGGATGCCGGGCGCGTCGTGATCGCCGGGTCGCATGGCGGCAGCTATGCCGCCTACTGCGCGGCGCGCGGTGGCGTGCTGGCCGTCGTCCTGAACGACGCCGGCGTGGGCTGGATGCGTGCCGGCATTGCAGGCCTGGACGACCTGCAACGCTGGGGCGTGCCCGCCGCCACCGCAAGCTATCAAAGCTGCCGCATCGGCGATGGCGCGGACATGGCGCGGCACGGCGTCCTCAGCTTTGTGAACGCGCTGGCGCAAGACCTGGGCTGCAAACCGGGTATGCCAGTGGCCGAGGCCGCCTCGCGGCTGGCGCGCGCGTCGCGCAGCGCCCGTCCGCCCGCCGACGTCAAGGAATCCCGCACTGTATTCAAGACAGGCCCGGACGGCGCTCCGCTCGTGATCGGCGCCGACTCCGTCTCGCTGGTCGACTCCCGCGACGACGGTCTCATCGCGATCACGGCCTCGCACGGGGAGCGGCTGGCGGGCCTGCAATCGGACGGTGTCCGCGCGTCCCCCCGCCTCGTCACGTTCAACGACGCGGGCATCGGCAAGGACAGCGCCGGCATCGGCCGCCTGCCTTTGCTGGACCAACGCGGCATTGCCGCCTTGACCGTGTCCGCGCACACCGCCCGCATCGGCGACGCCCGTTCCTGCTACGAGGAAGGGACCATTTCTTCTGCCAACGCCCGCGCCCGAAACCTGGGCTGCCGCGTCGGCACGCCGCTCAAAACCTTCATCGACGCCCTGCTGACCGGGCGCGACCCCTTCTAGGAGCATCACCCGCATGTCCGAAAAACTGGAAATCACCGGCGGCGAAGCCATCGCCCGCATGTTCGCGGCGCACGACGTCGGCCTGATGTTCGGCATGGGCGGCTTTCAACTGCTGCCTTTCTATGACGCGGCGCGCCGCCTGAAGCTGAATCACAACCTGATCAACGACGAGCGCTGCGCGGTGTTTGCGGCCGACGCCTATACCAAGGTCAGCGGCCGTCCCGGCGTGTGCGACGCGACGCTGGGTCCGGGTGCGACCAATCTGGTGACCGGCCTGGCCGAAGCCTACAACGCCGGCACAGCGCTGGTCGCGCTGGTCGGCGACGCGCACCGGATGCACGCGTGGAAGAACATGACGCAGGAAGCCCGGCAACTGGAGGTGCTGCGCCCAGTCGTGAAAGACGTGCTGCGCGTGGAGATGGTCGAGCGCATTCCCGAACTGGTGCGGCGCGCGTTTGCCGTGGCGACCAGCGGACGTCCCGGCCCGGTAGTGCTGGACGTGCCCGAGGACATCGCACACGCCGTCCATGCCTTTGACGCCGACGAGTTTTATTCCAGCCCCAACTACCGGCGCTCGCCCGCGCTGCGCTGCCGGCCATCGGCCGAGGACGTGGCGCAAGCCGCCAGCATGCTGGCCGGCGCCGACCGCCCGCTGATGCTGTGCGGCGGCGGCGTACACATCAGCGATGCGGCCGAGACGGTCCAGGCCTTCGCGCGCAAGTTCGGCATCCCCGTCGCCCATACCATGAGCGGCAAGGGCGCGATCGCCTGCAACGACCCGCTGAACGCGGGGCTGTTCGGCCGCTACAGCCGCATTGCCAACGACCTGATCGCCAAGTCCGATTGCCTGTTCGTCGTCGGCTGCAAACTGGGCGAAGTGGCGACGCGCCGCTACGACCTGCTGGCCGCCGGCGCGCCGATCATTCATCTGGACATCGTGGCCGAGGAATTCGACCGCACCACCACGCCCGCCCTGCGGCTGTGGGGCGACGTGCGCGCCACGCTGGAAGACCTGGACACGCGCCTGGCCGCCCACGGCGAGCACGCGCGCCAGGACTACGTGGACGAGGTCGGCCAGGCCATGCACGCATGGCGCGAATCCGTGAACGCCAAGCTGACGTCGGCCGATCGGCCCGTCGGCATGGCGCGGCTGCTGCACGAAATCAATGCCTCGCTGCCGGAAGACGGCATCCTGGTCGCGGACGGCGGCTTCGCGGCGCACTGGGGCGGCCTGCTGTTCGACACCAAGCGCGCGGGCCGCGGCTTCGTGCCGGATCGCGGCTTTGCTTCTATCGGCTACGGCATCCCCGGCGCCATCGGCGCAGCCGCGGCGGCGCCGGGACGCCAGGTGGTCAGCCTGACCGGCGACGGCGGCTGCAACATGTCGCTGGGCGAACTGGAAACCGCGGTGCGCATGAAGCTCGCCTTTACGCTCGTGGTGGTCAACAACGCGGCCTCGGGGTACATCAAGGCGCTGCAGCATCTGATGTACGGCGCGGGCAGCTACCAGTCTTCGGACCTGGTCGACACCAATTACGCCAATGTGGCGCGCGCGCTGGGCTGCCATGGCATCCGCGTCGAAGACCCCGCAGAGCTGCCGGCCGCGCTGGCAGAGGCGTATGCCTGCAAGGACCGTCCCACCATCCTGGACGTGGTGGTCACGCGCGACCCCGCGCACATGCTGCCGGGCGTGGACAGCCGGGCGGCCAAGATCAAGCCGGGTGACCGCATCGCCTGACGGCGGCGCGCAACGCCCGGTTCAAGACACAACAAAATCAAGCAAGGAGACAACCCATCATGAAGCGCAGAACCTGGATCAAGCTGGCGGCCGCCGCTGCAACGCTGTCGCTGGCGGGCGCCGCCGCGGCGCAGGCCACCTACCCCGACCGCCCCATCCGCCTGATCGTGCCCTTCCCGCCCGGTGGCACGTCCGACGTGGTCGGCCGCATCTTTGCCGAGGCGCTGGCCAAGCAGATCGGCCAGCCGGTGGTGGTGGAGAACCGGGGTGGCGCGGGCGGCACCGTCGGCAGCCGCGCCGTGGCCTCGGCCGCGCCGGACGGTTATACGCTTCTGCTGGGCACGTCCAGCACCAACGGCACCAACCCCGCCGTGTACAAGAACCTGCCCTACGACGCGGTGAAGGACTTCACGCCGGTCACACAGATCATCCGCGTGCCGGGCGTGATCGTCGTGAACAAGAACTTTCCGGCCAAGGACTATGCGTCGTTCACCGCCTTGATCAAGGGCGCGCCCGGCAAGTATTCCTATGCCTCGTCGGGCAATGGCGGCGCCACGCACATGGCGATGGAGTACTACAAGTCGCTGTCCGGGCTGGACATGATGCACGTGCCTTACCGTGGCACCGGCCCCGCGCTGAACGACGTGATCGCCGGCCAGGTGCCCATCCTGTGGGATACGGCCGCGTCGTCGATGGCGCACATCCAGTCGGGCAGTCTGCGCCCGATCGTGGTGGCCGCCAAATCGCGCCTGCCGCAATTGCCCGACGTGCCCACCTTTGCTGAGGTCGGCCTGCCCAACTACGACGCAGAAATGTGGAACGGCCTGCTGGCCCCCGCCGGCCTGCCGAAGGACGTGCTGGCCAAGCTCAACGACGCATCCCGCAAGGCGTTGGCCGACAAAGACGTGCAGGCCAAGTACGCGGGGGTTGGCGCGTATGTGGTCGCCGACAAGCCCGAGGCCTTTGCCGCGATGATCCAGGACGACGTGGCCAAATGGAAGAAGGTGGCGGACTTCGCCCACATCTCGGCGGAATGACATGGGCGAGCGGCTGAAGGACAAGGTGGCGCTGGTGTTTGGCGCGGGGTCGTCGGGGCCGGGCTGGGGCAACGGCAAAGCCGCGGCGGCGCTGTATGCGCGTGAAGGCGCGCGGGTCTTCGCGGTGGACGTCAGGGAGGACGCCGCGCGCGAAACCTGCGCCATCATCGAGGCCGAAGGCGGCCGTTGCCAGGCGTTGACCGCGGACGTAACGGACTCCGCGCAGATCCAGGCCGCGGTCGCCGCCGTGCTGGCGGCCGCCGGACGCATCGACGTGCTGCACAACAACGTGGGCATCACCGAAATGGGCGATCCCATCGAGGCCAGCGAGGAAAGCTGGCATCGCGTGCTGGACACCAACCTGACCGGCGTGTTCCTGACCTGCAAGCATGTGCTGCCCGCCATGCTGGCGCAGGGCTCGGGCAGCATCGTCAACATTTCGTCGCTGGCGTCGATTCAGGTCAATTCGTATCCATACACCTCGTACTACGCGGCCAAGGCGGGGCTGAACCATCTGACGCGGTCGCTGGCGGTGCGTTATGCGCCGGACAATATCCGCGTGAACGCCGTGCTGCCCGGCGTCATCGACACGCCGTTGATCTACAAGCAGATTGCGGGGCAATTCGACGATGTCGAGGAAATGCGGCGGCGGCGCAATGCCGCCAGTCCGATGGGCCGGATGGGGGATGCGTGGGACGTCGCCCATGCAGCGCTGTTTCTGGCGAGCGACGAGGCCAAGTACATCACCGGCGTCTGCCTGCCGGTAGACGGCGGCAAGGCCTGCGCGGGGCGTTGACGCGGCGGGCGCGCGGCCTTTCGCGGAGGCGCCGGCTGCGCCGCGTTTCCTGATGAGCCGGGCGCCGGACTTCCGTTTGCCCGGCAGCGATCAGAAGCGCGGGGCCAGGTCCGCGGACAATTCCGAAGCCGCCCGCTGCAACGCGGCCACCACGTCCGCAAGGCGCGCGCCGGACAGGCGCGAACGGATCGCCGCCACGCTCAGCGCCGCCACCACGTGCTGTTCGCGGTCGAACACCGGCACGCCCACGCCCAGCATGTCGGGAATGATGCGGCCCGGGTTGAGCGCGTAGCCGTTCTTGCGCGCGGCGGCGATGTCTTCGCGCAGCATGTCGGTGGACGGCAGATCGGGCGCGGCGCTGGCGTCGTAGCGCGCCAGTACGCGGTCGATATCGTCGTTGGGCAGGAATGCCAGCAGCGCCAGGCTGCCCGCCCCCACGCCCAGCGGGCGGCGGTGGCCGACTTCCAGCGTCAGGATCTTGATGGGAAAGTCGCCCGTCTTGCGGTCCACGCAGACCGCTTCGTGCCCCGACCGCACCGACAGGAAGCTGGTGTCGCCCGTGGACTGCGCAAGCCGGAGCACGGCGGATTCGGCGATGGCCTTGATGCCGTGCCGGCTTTCGGCGGCCAGCCCCAGGATGTAGGACTCGCGGCCCAGGCTGTAGGTCTTGAGCCGCGGATTGAGCGACAGAAAGCCTTCCTGCAGCAAGGCCGACAGCATGCGGTGCGCGGTGGGCGGCGTCAGGCCGACGTCACGCACCACATCCGTCAGACCGACGCCGCGCGCGGGCGCCGCCCCAACGTATTTAAGGATGCGCAGCACGCGGAAGATGCTTTGCGCGCCGCCGACGGCATCGGCCGCGCGTTGCTGCGCGGGCGCGGAGGCTTTCGCGCCGGTCGTGGCAGATGCCGCCATCAATGCACCGTCGTCCCGTCCGGCGGCGTCTGGTTCAGGCCCAGCGCGGCCTCCCAACTGCGCAGCGGCACGCAGGTCTGCAGGCGGACGATGGCGCGCTGGATCAGGGCGGGATGCAATTCGTGACCGACGTGGGTGGCGATGTCGATGGTGGAGTCGCCGTGCAGTTCGGCCAGGCGGGCCTGCGCGGCCTGCGCCTGCGAAACGCTCATGACCGCGTCGTCGGCGCCGTGCAGCAGATGAATCGTGGTGTATAGCGGGGCGTTCTTGGGCAGTTGCGCATAGCGGCCCGAGAACGCGATGACGCGGCCGGCCATGCCGTCGTGCGCCTGCACCAGTTCCAGCGCCATGATGGCGCCTTGCGAAAAGCCAGCCACCGCGGTGTCGGACTGCAGCAGGCCGAAACGCGCCTGGGCTTGCCGCACATAGGTTTCCAGTTGCGGCATGGCCTGGGCCACGCGCTCGGCGCGGTTGTCTTCGGTGACGCCGCGCACGGAGAACCATTGCCGGCCCGTCCCGCCGCCGTCAAAGGCCTCGAAACCTTCGGGGATCAGCACGGCCGCCGTCGGAAAGGCCGCGCGCACCGCCCGGGCCAGGGGTTCCAGGCTGGCGGGCGATCCGCCCACGCCGTGCAGCAGGATGAAGAGCTGGCGCACGTCGACGCCCGGGTCGGGAAGAAATTCGATAGAACTGGAAGACGCCATGAAACTGCTCCGTGCTGGCCTGGGACGGTGGGACTGCGCCCCGATTGCCGCATTGTAAAATGCGCCGCGCCTGGCATCGCACCGATGACGCCGGGCTTTTTTGCACGCCGCCCCGCGCTTGCCCGCAACGACGGGCGCCCGCCGTTGGCAATGTCCAGCGCCGGCGATGCCCGGCGGCGGCCACCACACGCCTTGTCATGCACACACCGAACATCGAGTCGGGCGCCGCCGCGCCTGTCTGCAACACTACCGGCGACACCGCCGGCAACAATCAGCTGCACCGCGTGCTCAAGGCACGCCACCTCACGATGATAGCGCTGGGCGGGGCCATCGGCACCGGCCTGTTCGTCGCTTCCGGCGCGGCCATCGCGCAGGCGGGCCCCGGCGGCGCGCTGATGGTCTACCTGGTGATCGGCCTGATGGTGTACTTCATCATGACCAGCCTGGGCGAGCTGGCCACCTTCATGCCGGTGTCGGGTTCGTTCTGCACGTATGCGTCGCGCTACGTGGATCCGGGTTTCGGCTTTGCGCTGGGCTGGAACTTCTGGGTCAGCTGGGCCACGGTCGTGGCGGTGGACGTCGTGGCGGCGCAGCTCGTCATGGCGTACTGGCTGCCGGACACGCCAGGCTGGATATGGAGCGTGGCGTTCCTGGCGCTGACCTTCGGGCTGAACGCTTTCTCGGCGCGCAGCTTCGGCGAGGCCGAATACTGGTTCGCCATCATCAAGGTGGTGGCAGTGCTGTGCTTCATCGTGGTGGGCGTGGCGATGCTGGCCGGCATCATCCACGGCGGCGGACCGGTGGGACTGGACAACTGGAAGGTGGGCGACGCGCCCTTCGTCGGCAACGCGGCGACGTGGGTGGGCGTGGCGATGGTGGTGGCCTACTCCTTTCAGGGCACCGAACTGGTGGGCGTGGCGGCCGGCGAGTCCGAAAACCCCCGGCGCAACGTGCCGCGCGCGATCAACAGCGTGTTCTGGCGCATCCTGCTGTTCTATGTGCTGGCCATCCTGATCATCGGCCTCTTGGTGCCCTACACCGATCCGCAACTGCTGCGCAACGAGGTCGAGGACATCGCGGTCAGCCCCTTCACGCTGGTGTTCGAGCACGCGGGCCTGCTGTCCGCGGCCACGGTGATGAACGCGGTGATCCTGACGTCCGTGCTGTCGGCCGGCAATTCGGGCATGTATGCGGCGACGCGGATGCTGTTCAACATGGCGGCCGAGGGCCAGGCGCCCGCCCTCTTCAAGCGTCTGACCCCGCGCGGCGTGCCGCTGTATGCGCTCTTGGCCACGACGCTGCTGGCGTGCCTGTGCCTGTTCAGCGTGGTGTACAGCCCGAAGGCCGTGTACATCTGGCTGCTCAATTTTGCGGGCATGACGGAATTCATCGTGTGGCTGAGCATCGCGGTCAGCCATTACCGCTTCCGCCAGGGCTACGTGAAGCACGGTTACGACACGGCCGACCTGCCCTACAAGGCAGGACTTTTTCCGTTCGGGCCGCTGCTGGCCTTCGTGCTGTGCCTGGTGGTCACGCTGGGACAGAACTATCAGGCTTTCCTTGAAGAACGCATCGACTGGATCGGCGTGGTGTCGACGTACCTGGCCATTCCGCTGTTCCTGGGACTGTGGATCGGCCATCGGCTGCTGCGCGGCTCGCGGTGGGTGAAGTACCAGGACATGCGGTTCTAGCACTTTTCGGGGACACATTCGGGACACATTCGGGGGCACTTTTCGATACGTCCACCCGGCGCAAAGCCCGGTACAATACTGTACATTCATACAGGTATTGAGCACCGGGCGCTTTCGCCATGCAGTCCCCCGAACAGATCCATCCCGCGTTGTGGCGCGCCACGCAGTTGGCCAAAGGCGCCGCACGCACCCTGCCAACCGGGCACGCGGCGCTGTCAGCCGAACTGCCGGATAACGGCTGGCCGCTCGGATCGCTCGTTGAACTGCTCACCCCCCATCCCGGCATCGGAGAAATCCGCCTGCTGCGTCCCGCGCTGGCCCAACTGGAAACCCGTCGTCCCATTGCCCTGGTGCAGCCGCCGCACGTGCCGCACATCGCCAGCTGGATGAGCTGGCGGCTGGATCCCCGGCAACTGCTGTGGGTGGCGCCCGAAAAGCCGGTCGACGCGCTGTGGGCCAGCGAACAGATCCTGAAAAACGCCAGTTGCGGCGCGCTGATCTGCTGGCTGCCCCACGTGCGCCCCGAATCCCTGCGCCGCCTGCATCTGGCCGCCCAGGCCAGCGACCTGCTGTTCATCGCCGTGCGCCCGTCCCGCGCCGCGCAGACCGCCACGCCCGCCGCCTTGCGGCTGGCGCTGGCGCCCGCGCCCGGCGGCCTGTCCGTCCACATCCTGAAGCGCCGGGGGCCCGTCTGCGACACCCCGCTGTACGTAGGCCTGGAGCCCGGCGCGCTTACCCCCTCTTCTCCCCGCCATGCGCCTCTGGATCGCCGCCTACCTGCGCTGCCTGCCGCTGGACGCCATACGCCCGCACTGGCCGCATGAACAGGAGGCGTTCGCCGTTCTGGATCAGGAACGGGTCGCCGCCCTGACCCCCGCCGCCCGCCAGGCCGGCGTGACGCCCGGCATGCGCCGCGCGGGCGCGGCGGCCATCGCCCCCGGCGTGGAACTGCTGCCCCGCAATGCGCTGGCCGAAGCCGACGCCCTGCACGGCGCGGCGCTGGCCCTCTTGCAGTACACCCCGGAAATCGCCCTGGCCGACGGCGACACCGTCCTGCTGAACGTGGGCGCCAGCCTGATGTTCTTCCGCGGGCCGCGCGCGCTGAGCCGGCGGGTGGCCGCCACGCTGCGGGCGCTGGATCTGCGGGTGTCGCTGGGCATGGCGCCCACGGCCAAGGGCGCCTGGCTGCTCGCGCGGCGCGCCGGCCGGCGCGTGCCCCGGCGCACACTGAAGCTGCCCACCCTGGCGCGGCGGCTCGATGCCCTGCCGCTGTCGCTGCTGCCCCAGGCGCAAGACCGCCGCAACTGGCTGGACGACATCGGCTGCCACACGCTGGCGCACCTGCGCGCCCTGCCGCGCGGGGGGCTGCAGCGGCGCAGCGCGCCCGATCTGCTGCAGGCGCTGGACGCCGCCTACGGCCAGGTGCCCGAACTCTACCGCTGGCTCGAACCGCCCAACCAGTTTTCGCGGCGGATCGAACTCATGGACTACATGGAGAACACCGACGCCGTGCTGGCCGTGGCGGGCCGGCTGGCCGAGCAGCTGGGCGGCTGGCTGACCGCCCGGCAACTGGCCGTGCGGCGCGTGGTGCTCAGCATGGACCACGAACGCGGCCGCCACGCCCGCCCGCCCACCGAACTTGAAGTGGCCCTGGCCCAGCCCATCTGGCAGGCGCCGCAACTGCTGCATCTGCTGCGCGAAAAACTCAACCACTTCACGCTGGAAGCCCCCGTCATCGCCGTGACGCTGCACGCGCCCGACACCGTCGAGCAACCCGCGGCCAGCACCACCTTGTTCCCCGAACCGGGCGGCACCGCCGCCGACCACGCGCGGCTGCTGGACCTGCTGGTGGCGCGGCTGGGCCGCGACCGGGTGCGCCATGCCCAGCCCACCGCCGACCACCGCCCCGAAGCCGCCAATTCCTGGGGCGATGCGCTGGCCGCGCCCGAACGTCCCGCCCCCCTGCCGCCGCTGCTCGACCGGCCGTTCTGGCTGCTGGAAACCCCGCAGCCCCTCAAGCTGTCCGGCCATCGCCCCCACTACGCCGGCCAGGCGCTGCGGCTGATGCGCGGCCCCGAACGCATCGAAAGCGGCTGGTGGGACCCCGCCCTGACCGTGCGCGATTACTTCGTCGCCGAAGACGCGGCGGGCGCGCGCTACTGGATCTACCGCGAGCGCGACGCCGAGGACGCGCGCTGGTTCCTGCACGGACTGTACGCCTGACATGCGCATGGACGACGACGCCCCCGATCCCCTGGACCCGGCCGAGGTCCTGGCCCAGCTGCCCGGCTACGCCGAGCTGCAATGCCAGTCCAATTTTTCGTTCCTGCAAGGCGCCTCGCATCCCGAAGAACTGACCGCGCGGGCGGCCGAACTCGGTTACGCCGCCCTCGCCCTGACCGACGAATGCTCGCTGGCCGGCGTGGTGCGCGCCCACACCGAAGCCAAGACCCTCAAGCTGCCGCTCATCGTGGGCGCCACGTTCCAGTTGCGCGCCGCGCCCGACGCCGCGCCGCTCGGCCTGACGCTGCTGGCGCAGACGCGCGAAGGCTACGGCAACCTGTCTGAATTCATCACGCTGGGCCGCACCCGGGCGCCCAAGGGCGAATACCGGCTTTCCCCGCAAGACCTTGCCGATCCGCCCGCCGGCCACGCGCACCTGCGCAGTCTGCCGGAATGCCTGGCCATCCTGACGCCCGCCTACGGCACCGACGCCGACCGCATGACTGACCAGGCGCGCTGGCTGGCGCGCGTCTTTCCGGGGCGCGCGTGGGTGGGACTGAACCTGCTGCACCAGTCGCGCGACGACCTGCACCGCGCCGCCGTCGAACACGCAGCCCAGGCCTCGCAATTGCCGATCGTGGCGGTCGGCCAGGTGCAGATGCATGTCCGGTCGCGCAAGCCGCTGCACGACACGCTGACCGGCATCCGCACCCGCCAGCAGGTGTCGCAATGCGGCTACGAACTGTCGGGCAATGCCGAACAGCACCTGCGCAGCCGCATGCGGCTGGCCAGCCTGTATCCGCCCGACGCGCTGGCGCAAACCCTGGCGGTGGCGCGCCGCTGCACGTTTTCGCTGGACGAGCTGCATTACGAATATCCCGACGAGATCGTGCCGCCCGGCCACACGCCCGCCAGCTATCTGCGCCAGGAAGCGCTGGCCGGGGCGGACCGGCGCTTTCCCCAGGGCGTGCCCGACAGCGTGACGGCGCAGATCGACAAGGAACTGGATCTCATCGCGGACCTCAACTACGAGGCCTACTTCCTGACCGTCTACGACATCGTGCAGTTCGCCCGCAACGCCGGCATCCTGTGCCAGGGCCGGGGCTCGGCCGCCAATTCCGCCGTCTGCTATTGCCTGGGCATCACGGCGGTGGACCCGCAGCGCGGCAACAACCTGTTCGAACGCTTCATCAGCAAGGAACGCAACGAACCGCCCGACATCGACGTCGACTTCGAACATCAACGCCGCGAAGAAGTCATCCAGTACATCTACGGCAAATACGGCCGCGACCGCGCCGCCCTGACCGGGGTGGTCATCTCGTACCGGCCGCGCAGCGTGCTGCGCGATACGGGGCGCGCGCTGGGCGTGGACCCGGGCGTCATCGACGCCGTGGCCCGCGCGCACCAGTGGTGGGACGGCAAGAAGGAAATGCTGCGTACGCTGGGCGCCTGCGGCCTGGACCCGGAATCCCAGGTGGCGCGCCAGTGGGCATCGCTGGCGCAGACCATGATGGGCTTTCCGCGCCACCTGTCGCAGCACCCGGGCGGCTTCGTCATTTCACGCGGCAAGCTCTCGCGCCTGGTGCCCATCGAGAACGCCGCCATGGAAGACCGCAGCGTCGTGCAATGGGACAAGGACGATCTGGACGCCCTGAAGCTGCTCAAGGTCGACGTCCTGGCGCTGGGCATGCTGTCGGCCCTGCGCCGCACACTTGAACTGGCCAGCCAGCGCCGCGGCCAGCCGCTCGCCCTGCAGGACATCCCGGAAGGCGACGTGCCCACCTACGACATGATCTGCGACGCCGACACCATTGGCGTCTTCCAGATCGAATCGCGCGCCCAGATGACGATGCTGCCGCGCCTGCGGCCGCGCGAGTACTACGACCTGGTGGTGCAGGTGGCGATCGTGCGCCCCGGACCGATCCAGGGGGGCATGGTCCACCCCTATCTGCGGCGCCGCCAGGGCAAGGAGGACGAAACCTACCCCAGCGAAAAAGTGCGCGGCGTGCTCAGCCGCACCATGGGCGTGCCCATCTTCCAGGAACAGGTCATGCAGATCGCCGTCGTGGCCGCCGGTTTTTCGCCCGGCGAGGCCGATCAGCTACGCCGGTCGATGGCGGCCTGGCGGCGCAAGGGCGGCGTGGACAAGTTCCGCGTCAAGCTGGTGGGCGGGCTGCTGGCGCACGGCTACACGCTGGACTTCGCCGAAGCCCTGTTCCGCCAGGTGGAAGGGTTTGGCGAATACGGCTTTCCGGAAAGCCATGCCGCCAGCTTCGCCCTGCTGGCGTATGCCAGCTCCTGGCTCAAGCGCCACGAACCGGAGGCCTTTCTGGCCGCTCTGCTCAATTCCCAGCCCATGGGGTTCTACGCACCCGCCCAACTGGTGCAGGACGCGCGCCGCCACGGCGTCTGCGTGCTGCCCGCCGACGTGACGGTAAGCGGCTGGGATTCGGTGCTGGAAACGCTGCCCGACGGGCATCCGGGCGCCCGCCGCCGCCCCCACCCCCACGCGCCGACCGCTGAGGCGTCGGGCGTCGATACGCCGGGCGTCGATACGCCGGAGGTCCCCACGCCCCGCCCCGCCGTGCGGCTGGGACTCAGCCTGCTGCAAGGCATGCGCGAGGACGCCGCCCGCCGCATCGAGGCCGCGCGGGCCGACGCCCCCTTTGCCAACACCGCAGACCTGGCCCGCCGCGCCGGCCTGAATCGCCACGACCTGAACGCGCTGGCCGCCGGCGATGCGCTGCGCACCCTGGCCGGCCACCGGCGCCAGGCCAGCTGGGAGGCCGCCGCCAGCGTACAAAGCCGCGACCTGCTGCGGGACGCCGAAATCGTGGAAACCCAGGCCCCGCAGCTGTCCGCCCCGTCGGAGAGCCAGACCGTGGCCGCCGACTACCGCAGCGTCGGCCTGACCCTGCACAGCCATCCCGTGTCGCTGCTGCGCCCCCAACTGGCCGCGCGCAACTTCCAGCCTGCCTCGGTGCTGAACGACTATCCCAACAAGCGGGTCGCGCGCGCCTGCGGCATCGTCACCGTGCGCCAGCGCCCCCAGACCTCCAAGGGCGTCATCTTCGTCACCCTCGAAGACGAGACCGGCCCGGTCAACGTGGTGGTCCGCCCCGACCTGATCGAACGCCAGCGCCGCGAGCTGCTGGGCGCCACCCTGCTGGGGGTGTTCGGATCCTGGCAGAGCGTGGACGGCGTGCGCCACCTGATCGCGCAGCGGCTGGTGGACATGTCCGACCTCCTGGGCGGGCTGACGTCGCAGAGCCGCGACTTCCATTGAGGATGCGGGAGCAACTTGACGGTGTCTGACACCCTTGAAGCGCCCTTCAAGCCTGAAGACCGTCCATACGGGTGTCAGACACCTGGCGAACACCTGACGCGCGCCCAGCCGCCCGCCGCTGTTGCCCGGTTGCACATGCCCGCGGCGCCTTGAGCACAGCGCGTCGCCGCTGGTCTATCATGGCTTTTTGTCCGCTCGTTGTAAGGAGTCCTACATGATCCGCAAGCTGATCCCCTTCCTGCTGGTTGCCAGCCTGGCTGCGTGCGCCAATACCGGCGGTTCGCGTACGTCCAGCGGGCCGGCCTCCAGCTCCTCGAGCGCATCCTCTTCATCGAGCACCGGCGCCGGCTCTTCCTACGGTTCGTCCTCGGCCATGCCCGGCAGCAGCACCGGCAAGACCTGCGACGCCGGCCCGCTGCAATCGCAGATCGGTCAGAAAGCCACGCCGTCCGTCATGGAAGACCTGCGCACGCGCAGCGGCAGCGCCACCGCGCGCATGCTGCGTCCGGGCCAGCTGGTCACCATGGAATACAACAACACCCGCCTGAACCTCATCGTGGACGACAAGGACGTGATGACGGCGATCCGCTGCGGTTAATCGCGCCGGCCGGCCGGACTTCCGTCCGGCAAGTCGCCTTCCCCTGCCCCGATGGGCCGCGCCGCCGGCGGCACATGGGGCAGGAAGGCCCCCGCCACCTCGAACGCGCATTCCTCGCGCGCAATGTCGATCACCCGGGATACGACCGGATTGACGATGTTCTTTTTGTGCACCGCGTAGTAATTGATGGTCGGCAGGTCCGGCTGCACATTCAACTGGCACAGCGCCCCGCGCGCCACCAGCGGCGCAAAGTACGCGCCCGGCAGGTAACTGATCCCCAATCCCAGCATCGTCAGCTGCGCCATCATGCCCAGGCTGTTGCAGGTCAGCACGCGCTTGACCGGCATCCCCTGTTCCGCGAACCATGCGTCGTACAGATGCGATAGCGCGGAATTGGTGGGCTGCGAGATCACCGGATACGGCGCCAGATCCTGCGGCGTCAACGCGGCAGCGACATCGATGTCCAGCGCCGGACTCGCCATCCAGACATTGGTGACCGCCCCCAGGTGCGTGCAATCGTACTGGTAGCCCCAGAACGGGCCGGGCATGATCGCCAGATCCAGTTCGTCCTGCTCCAGCCGTTCATAGAGCGTGATGCCGCCATCGATCTCGGGCATCAACTGCACGCGCGGGTAGCGCTGGCTGATCTGCTTGATCAGCCCGGCCAGCCAGGTCATGCCCACCAGTTCCGTCACGCCCAGACGCACCACGCCTTCGAAGCTGGCCGGATCGGCCATGTTCTGCACGATGCGGCTGTTCAGCTCCAGCATCTGGCTGGCCAGCTCGAACAGTTTGCGGCCCTGCGGGGTCATCAGGAGTTTCTTGGCGCGCCGCTCGAACAGGGGCGCGCCGGCAAAGGCCTCGAGTTCCCCCACCCGTTTGGCCACGGCCGATTGGGTGGTGTGCAGCTTGCGCGACGACGCGCTGAAGCTGCCCAGTTCGGAACTCCAGTAAAAGGCCTCCAATTGCTTGAGGGTGTACATCGCCGCGGTCGAAGAAAAGCGCATGGAAACCCCAGACATTACCACCGCGGACGATCGGCGCGGATCAACCCCGCGGATGCAGGATGTCCGCCAGGAAGCGCTGCGCGCGCGGATGCGCCGGCGCGCTGAAGAAGCGCTCGGGCGTATCCATCTCCAGGATTTCGCCCGCGTCCATGAACACCACGCGGTCGCAGACGTCGCGCGCAAAGCCCATTTCATGCGTCACGCACACCATCGTCATGCCGTCCTTGGCCAGGCCCTTCATCACCTGAAGCACCTCGCCCACCATTTCCGGATCCAGCGCGCTGGTCGGCTCGTCGAACAGCATGACGGGCGGTTGCAGCGCCAGCGCGCGCGCGATCGCCACGCGCTGCTGCTGCCCGCCGGACAGCGATCCCGGATAGGCATCGATCTTGTGCGCCAATCCCACGCGGTCAAGCAGGCTGCGCGCCAGCTCCACGGCCTCCTTGCGGGGCTGCTTGCGGATGTTCACGGGCGCGAAGATCACGTTTTCCAGCACGCTCATGTGCGGAAACAGGTTGAACTGCTGAAACACGAAGCCGATCTTCTGGCGTAGCGCATTCAGGTTGGCGCCTTTGCCGTAGATGTCCGCGCCGTCGATCAGGATGCGGCCCTTTTCGATGGGTTCCAGCCGGTTGATCGTGCGGATCATCGTGGACTTGCCGGACCCCGAGGGTCCGCACACCACCAGCACCTCGCCGCGCGCCACCGACAGGTCCACGTCCTTGAGCACATGATGCTCGCCGTACCACTTGTTCACTTTTTCGAGTTTGATCATGTTTTTGTTCCTTTAAGCCATGGCCCGCGTGCGGCGGATGCGCAGGTCCAGCCAGCTCAAGCCACGGCTCAGGCTGAAGCACACGATGAAGTAGATGATGGCCAGAATGCCGAACACCTGCAGCGGCTGGGTCAGCACCAGGTTGTTGACCTGGTTGGCGGCAAACGTCAGCTCGTTGACGCTGATGACGTAGCCCAGCGAGGTTTCCTTGACGGTGGACACGAACTGGCTGGTCATGCTGGGCAGCACGTTGAACAGCGCCTGCGGCAGCACCACCTTGCGCATCGTCGTCCAGTAGCCCACGCCCAGCGAGCGCGAGGCCTCGATCTGCCCGCGCGGCACCGCCTCGATACCCGAACGGATGACCTCGGACAGGTAGGCGCTTTCGTACACCACCAGGGCAAAGATCAGCGTCCAGAAGCCGCTGACCACCTGGCCGGTGATCTTGGGCACCACGAAGTAGGCCCAGAAAATCAGCATCAGCAGCGGCATGCCGCGCACCACATTGACCAGCGCCTTGCTGGCCGTGCGCAGCCACCCGTAGGGACTCACCCGGGCCAGCGCGATCAAGAGCGCCAGCGGCAGGGACATTGCCAGACCCAGCGCGGCCAGGATGAGCGTCAGGGCCAGTCCGCCAAGCGGACCGTTGGGGTATTGGCCCACCAGCAGCGTGGGCCAGTATTGCATCAGGAGATCAAGCACCATTGCCTCCGCGGTTCAGACGATAACGGGCGTAGATGCGCGATCCGAGCGCCATGATGAGGAACGATCCCAGCAGGTACATGATCGTCGCCGCGCCGAAGGTGGCGAAGGTGCGGTAGGTCTCGTTCTCGATTTCCCGCGCCTGGTAGGTCAGCTCCATCACGCCGATCGCCATGGCCACGCTGGTGTTCTTGAAGAGCAGCAGCGCGCGTCCGACCAGCGGCGGAATGGAGATGCGCAGCGCCTGCGGCACGATGACAAAGCGCATGCATTGCAGGTAGCTGGCGCCCAGCGCGCGGGCGGCCTCGAACTGGGTGCCGGGAATGGCGCGCAGGCCGCTGCGGATGTCTTCGGCGATGTAGGCGGCCGACCCCAGCGCCAGCGCGATCGCGGCCAGCGACATTTCGGCGTTGTGCGCATACAGCCACATCCGGAAACCTTCGGGCAGCAGCTCGGGCATGCCGAAGTACCAGAACAGCACCTGCACCAGCAGCGGCACATTGCGGTGGTATTCCACATAGGCGTCGACCAGCCAGCGGCACGGCGCCAGATTGGTGGCGCGCACCACCACCAGCGTCACCGCGATGGAAAACGCCATGACCCATGCGACAAGAAACAGTTGCACGGTGACCGCCATGCCGCTGAGCAGCAGCTGGTATTGGGAAGCGTCTAGAAAGCTCATAAACCTGTCAATCTCCTGCGTTCGGGCGCGCAACGCCAAGCATCACGGCTTCCCGCGCGTCGCCTTGCAAGACGCGGGAAGCCGTGACGGGAACTGGCGAACGGCAGCGCTCGGATCGGCCCCTCAGCCGGCGATCGGGCCGATCTTGAAGCCGCGCTCCAGCTTGTAGGGGGTGTCGGGGCCAAACCACTTGTCGAACAGCTTGGCCGCCGCGCCCGAGGTTTCGGCCTCGTCCAGCGCCTGATTCACGGTTTCCAGGAATCGCGGCTCGGACTTGCGCACGCCCAGACCCCACGGCTCATCGAACACGGCCTTGGCGATGACGCTGACCGGCGCGGTGGGCGGGCTTTGCAGGACCAGGCGCACCAGCACCAGTTCGGACGCAAACTGCGCGTCCACCTTCTTCTGCTGCAGCGCCAGGTACGTGGCCGAGCTGTCGCCGTAGCCGATGACCTGCGACTTGTCGAGAATGCGCTTGATCTCGCGCTCGGAGCTGGAACCCTTGGTCGCGCCGATGCGGCGGCCGTTCAGGGCTTCGATCGAGTCCAGGCCCGAATCCTTGCGCACCATCAGCTTTTGCGGGCTGACGTAGTACGCGTGGCTGAAGGCGATCTGCTGCGCGCGGTCGGGCGAATAGCCCAGGTTGGCCGCCAGGATGTCCACGCGCCCTTCGTTCAGTTCCGGCACGCGCGCCGCCACCGACAGCAGCTTGTAGTTGACCTTGACGCCCAGCTTGTCCGCGACGAGCTTGCACACGTCCACGTCATAGCCCACCAGCTGGCGCGTCGCGCCGTCCTGGAAGCTGAACGGCTGCGACGTGCCCAGCGTGCCGCAAACCAGCTCGCCGCGCGCCTTGATGTCGTCAAGCTGGTCGGCGTGGGCAATTCCGCCCGCGGCCAGCGAAGCCAGGGCCAGGCTGGCGGCGATGAGAGTGTGACGCTTCATGGTTCATTCCCCTTGAATGGTTGTTAGGTGTACAGACTGGCGATGACGCCGTGTGGGTGCGAAAGCGTGGCCCGTCAGGCCAGCTTGGCGCAGGCCTCGCGGATGGCCGCGCATCCCTGCCGGATATCGTCCAGCGAGGCGGCAAACGACAACCGGAACGTGCCGGGCGCGCCGTAGGCATGGCCGTCGATGACCGCCACGCCGGCTTCGCGCAGCAGGTAGTGCGTGAGGTCCGTGTCGCTGGCGATCACGTCGCCGGCCGGCGTCTTCTTGCCCAAGAGGCCCGAGCAGTCCGGAAAGACATAGAACGCGCCCTGCGGCACGACGATGTCCAGGCCCGGCGCGCCGGACAATTCGGCGATTGCCAGGTCGCGGCGCTCGCGGAACACTTTGGCGAATTCAACAACGCAGTCCTGCGGACCCGACAGGGCTTCCAGCGCGGCCGCCTGGCTGACCGACGAGGCGCCCGACGTGCTTTGCGACTGCAGGATCGCCATTGCCTTGATCAGTTCGTCGGGACCGGCGCCGTAGCCGATGCGCCAGCCCGTCATGGCATAGGCCTTGGATACGCCATTGACGACCAGCGTGCGGGCGGCCAGTTCCGGCGCCACTTGCAGCGGATGCACCGTCGGTTCGCCGGTGAAGTTCAGGCGTGCGTAGATGTCGTCGGTCATCAGCCAGACGTGCGGATGACGCGCAAGGACCTCAGTCAGACCACGCAGTTCGTCCGCGCTGTAGACCGAGCCCGTCGGGTTGCTGGGGGCATTCATCATCAGCCACTTGGTGCGAGGCGTGATGGCGCGTTCCAGGGCCTCGGGCGTCACCTTGTAATCGGTGGCGGGCGACGTTTCCACGGCCACCGGCACGCCGCCGTTGACCAGGACCATGTCCGGGTACGACACCCAGAACGGCGCGGGGATCAGCACTTCGTCGCCGTCGTTCAGCGTCGCGGCCAGGCCATTGAAGATCACCTGTTTGGCGCCGGTGCTGACGATGACGCGCGACGCCGGGTATTCCACGCCGGTCGCTTCCCGCAGATGGGCGGCGGCGGCCTTGCGCAGGGCCACCGTGCCCTGCGCCGGCGGGTACTTGGTTTCGCCGCGGTTCATGGCGGCGGTGGCGGCCTGGCGGATGTGTTCGGGCGTCGAAAAATCCGGTTCGCCGATGGTCAGGTCGATGATGCGGCGGCCCTGCTCGCGCAGTTCCGCAATGATGGCGCGCGCGGCGACACTGGGCGACAGCTTGATGCGCTTGATGCGGTCGGCAACGATGCTCATTTTGCCGCTCCCATCTTTTCCGCCAGCGTCTTTTCCAGCCACGGCTTGGTGTACGTGCCGGCGCGCAGCTTTTCCTTGGCCACGGCTTCGTCGGCTTCCTTCTTCAGCGCCAGCGCCAGCACGGCGCTGGCGTGTTCGGCGGGAATCACCACCACGCCGTCGGCATCGCCCACGACCACGTCGCCGGGGTTGACCACCTGGCCGCCGACCGACACGGGCACATTGATCTCGCCCGGGCCGTCCTTGTAGGGCCCCTTGTGCGACACGTCGCGCGCAAAGCAGCCGAATTCGCCCTGGGCGAACACGTCCGCATCGCGCACCGCGCCGTCGATCACGAAGCCTTCGATGCCGCGCGACTGCGCATCCATCATCATCAGTTCGCCAACCAGCGCGTTGCTGGTGTCGCCCGAGCCGTCCACGACGATCACGTCGCCCGCGCCGCCCAGCGAAATCGCCTTGTGGATCATCAGGTTATCGCCCGGACGGGTCTTGACCGTGAGGGCCACGCCCACCGTGCGGCGTGCGCCGTTATGCAGCGGACGCAGGCCCGACACGCCGTACAGGCGATTCATGCAGTCGCTGATCTGGGCCGAGCCGATGCTGGCAAAACCGGCCAGCACGTCGGCGGCGACGGCCGTCTCGGGCCGGGAAAGAATGCGATATCCGATGGGATTCATAAGGAAAGTCAGGTGTGAATGCAGGAAGCGTTGAAGCGAACCTGCATTACAAAGCCGCGCAAGCCTTTCCTCAAAACGATATAAATTCCCAGCGATCCACGAATTTTTTTCGTGGATTATGCGGTTTAAGGGTTATCCCTTATTCCTGCATCGACGCTCAATCATCCCCGCTGCCGGATCCGCTGCGGGCTTCCGACAACGCGACAGTCAGGTGCATGACCTTCTTCTTGAGCTGATCGCGTTCATCGGTCAGCTTGGCCAGCAACTGGCGCAGCCGCGCGATTTCCGCCGGCATGTCCGCGATGTTTTCAATAGGTTCTTCCGGCGGCGCCTCGCGCGGCGGCGGCGCCTTGGCCTGCCGGACCTCCCGGGCGGCCTGCTGCAGCTCCTTGCGCCCGCCTGCAACGGCGGCGGTCTGCCGCTCGGCCGGCAGCGACGCCACGGCCGCCGCGGCGTTGATGGAGATGGCGCCTTCCTTCACCGCACGCACCAGTTCCGGCGCCGCGGACTTCTGGATCTTTTCGATCTGATTGAGGGTATTGCTGCTGATGCGGGCGGCGCGCGCCAGCGCCTGGCGGCTGGGGACGGCGGGCTTCCAATCGGGATTGGCATGCCCGCGCATCGGCGCGGCGCTGGCCCCGGGCGCGTCCTCGTCCCAAGGCGGGGAATCGTCCGCCGGCCCACCGTCGGCCGGCGTACCGTTGACCGGCGATCCTTGGCCGCCGCCGTCCAGCCCACCTTCGGCCGCACCGCCCGCTTCCGGGCCGGTGCGCGCCAGCAGGATTTCCTTCTTGCGAAGCGCCAGCACCCCGCGCTGGAAGTCCGACACGCTGCGCCGGCCCAGATGGTTCTCGATCATCCACAGATGCACGTCGTCCATGGACTTGAAGTGCGGATGCTGAATCGTCTGGAACGGGATGTTGTGCTTGACGCAGATGGCGTAACGGTTGTGCCCGTCGATCAGCAGGTCGCCCCACAGCACCAGGGCGTCGCGGCACCCCTCGGCCAGCAGGCTGCGCTCCAGCGCGGCGTGTTCGTCCTCGGTCAGCGGGTCTATATAGGCACGCAGGCCTTCGTCTACTCTGATTTCCATGGTGTCCAAATAAAGTCGGGCGGCGCCCTACGCCAGCCCCTGTCCGCGCAGCACGTCCTGGATCGCGGCCAGGCGCGCCACGGGGTCCGTCAGGCCCAGCAGCGTTGCCTTGTCGTCCGGAGGCAGCGGCAAGAGTTCGCACCAGCGGTTTGCCACCCAGCCGCAATCGTCCAGCCGGAACGGCGGCGCCAGCGGCATTCTTTCGGCGGGCACGCCGTCCTGCTGCCACTGCGCCACCAGGCGCCCCAGCGCATCGGCGCTGGCCTGCATGGCCGCGGGCACCGGCGTGGGCGGGTCATCGGCAATGGGCTCGGCCTCGCCCATCCAAAGGCCGTATTTTGCCACCTCGCTGGACCGGAGCCGAAAGCGCGAGGTGCCCCGGCACCGGATTTCCAGCAAGGCCGGCATGGGCGCCTCCCAGGTTTCGACCCGCGCCATGGTGCCCACGGGCGACAGCGTCTCGACGCCCTCGGGCGAGCGGACCTCGCTGCCGGCCAACAGGCCCACGATGCCGAACTCGGTGTTGTCGGCGATGCTGCGCCGGATCATGTCCAGATAGCGGACCTCGAAGATGCGCAGATGCACCACGCCCGCGGGAAACAGCGCATTGGACAGCGGAAACAAGGGAATCAGCGACATGGCCGCCTCCTGGTCATTTCACGTGGAAGGCATCGTCCACGGGCACCTGCAGCGCCGTCGCCAGCGCGTTGGTCTGCGACGCCATCGCCATCACCGCCAGCAGTTCGGCGTGCTGGCCATCAGTCATGCCTTTGGCCCGGGCCGAGGCCGTGTGGGAATGGACGCAATACGAGCAGCCATTGGCGGTGGACACCGCGATGTAGATCATTTCGCGCACCAGCGGCGAGAGCTCGCCCTCGGCCATCATCACCGTCTTGAGCTGCTCCCAGACGCTGCGCATCCGCGGGGGATCGTTGGCCAGCGCCCGCCAGAAGTTGTTGACGAAGTCCGACTTGCGCGTGGCGCGGATGTCCTCGAACACCGCCCATGCCTCGGGACTTCTGCGGATCTCGTCATCGCTCAGCAGCCTTACCGTGCTCATTGCACCGCTCCATCGTGAAAAAACACATCGGACCACCGCATCGCGGCGGCCGCCTTTTGACCCGTCCAGGAACGCAGCCGGCCGCTCAAGTGTTTCGGCCGTCGTACGGAATGCGGGTCAGCGAATTCAGGTCGACGTTTTCCAGGCAACGCACGTTGACCGCCGCCGTTTCCTTGCCTTCTGCGCCGACCCCGAACCCGAAGGGCGCACAGCCGCAGTTGGCGCAGAAATGGTGCGAGATCACGTGCTTGTTGAAGGTGTACGTCGACATGGACTGCGTGGACGACGTAATGCGCAGCGCGGCGCGCGGCACGAACCACAGCAGATAGCCCTTGCGGCTGCAGTGCGAGCAGTTGCATTCCAACACCTGCGACACATCGCCATCTACCTCATAGGCGATCTGCCCGCAGTGGCAGCTTCCTTGTTGCATGGATTGTCTCCCGGCCGTAATCGGATCAGACTCCCATCATAGGCCTGCCCCGCCCGCCTTGCCCATGCGGACGCACCGCACCCCAGCCCCAACCCCACCCCCGGCCACGCACGGAGCCATCATGCCCCAGTTATCCGCATACCTCAGTTTCGACGGCAATTGCGCCGAGGCCATGCGCTTTTACGAACGCGTGCTGGGCGGCCGCCTTGACGCGCTGGTCCGCTACGCAGATGCACCGCCCGATGCGGCCATGCCGGTGCTGTCGGACGAGGACGCCGGGCGCATCATGTACGCCCGCCTGACGCTGGACGAACAGACCTTGCTGGGCAGCGACGCCACTGCCGGCCATCCCTACCCCGGCAATCGCGGGGTGGCGCTGGCGCTGGTCTATCCCACCGTGTCGGATGCGCATCGCGTGTTCGAGCACCTGGCCGAAGGCGGCAGCGTCACGATGCCGCTGCAAAAGACTTTCTGGGCCGAAGCCTACGGCGCGCTGGTCGACCGGTATGGCACGCGGTGGATGGTAAGCGGCGGCCGCATGAGTCACTGAGCGCCCCGCACCCTTCCTAACCGCCCGGCCGGTGCGCCGCCAGCACGTCGTGCAGCGACTGCGCGGCGCCTTGCAGCACCGGCACCGCGCGCAACAGATCGTCCAGCATCACCCGCGCGGTCGGCGCGTGGCAGGCCACTGCCGCCACCACGCGGTCCTCGCCGTCGCGCACCGGCACCGCCACCGCGCTCATGCCGCGCACGAACTCCTCGTTGTCGATGCCGATGCCGCGCACGGCCAGCCGCTCCAGCTCGGCGTCCAGCTTGGCCGGGTCGGTGAACGTGCGCGGCGTATTGCGCGTAAGCGGCAGGCGCGCCAGCACGTGGCTGCGCTCCAGGCGGTTCATCGACGCCAGAAACAGCTTGCCGCTGGCCGTGCAATGCATGGGCACGTGGCTGCCCACGGCAAAGAACAGGCGCAGGGGCTCGGACGTCTCGACGCGTTCCATGTAGACGACCTGATCGCCGTCCGGCGCGGTCAGGTTGCACGTTTCGCCCAACGTGCCCACCAGCTTGGTCAGCACCGCGCGGCATGCGCGCGTGAAGGCGCTGGCGCGCAGCGTGGCCAGCGCCAGCGATGTCGCCTGCGGCCCCGTCACGAAGCCGTTTTCAGTCGGGGTGGCGGCCACAAAGCCCGCGCGCTGCATGGCGGCCAAGAGGCGCATCAGCGTGGTCTTGGGCATGTCGAGCCGTTGCGCCAACTGCGCGAGCGTGGGCGGATGCTGCGCGCGGGCCAGGTGATCCAGCACCAGCAATGCCCGCAGCGAACGGGCGGCTTCCTGGTGCCCGCCGCTGTCATCGGACCGGCCGTCGGCCGCCTGTTCCGATGCTGCACTGCGATTTTGAAACCGACGCTGCATGTTCTGTTCCATTTGTCTGCCCCAGCGCGTGTTGTGCTTTGTTCTGTGTGCGCGCTTCCTAGAATCGCCTCAGATGCCGGCCTGGTCCGCATTGCGGAGCGCGAGCCGGTCGGACCTGCCGAACAATATAAGGGAGACCGCGCGGATATGTCCGATACCGTCGATTACATCGTGGTGGGCGCCGGCTCGGCCGGATGCGTGATGGCGAACCGGTTGAGTGCGGACGGCGCGCACTCGGTGTGCCTGCTGGAGGCCGGTCCCAAGGACACCTATCCGTGGATCCACATTCCGATCGGCTACGGCAAGACGATGTTCCACAAGGTGGTGAACTGGGGCTTCTACACGGACCCGGATCCCAACATGCTGGACCGGCGCATCTACTGGCCGCGCGGCCGCACGCTGGGCGGCTCCAGCGCCATCAACGGCCTCATCTACATCCGCGGCCAGCGCGAAGACTACGACGCGTGGGCGGCGGCCGGCAACGCGGGCTGGGGCTGGGACGACTGCCTGCCGTGGTTTCGCAAGCTGGAAAACAACGACCTGGGACCCGGCCCCACCCGCGGTACCGAGGGTCCGCTGAACGCCACGTCCATCAAGACACCGCATCCGCTGGTGGAAGCGCTGATCGCCGCCGCGGGCAAGCTGGGCGTGCCGCACGTGCGCGACTTCAATAGCGGCGACCAGGAAGGCGTGGGCTATTACCAGCTGACCACGCGAAACGGCCGCCGCTGCTCCACCGCCGTGGCTTACCTGCGCCCCGCGCAGAGCCGCCCCAACCTGCGCATCGAGACCGATGCGCACGCGATGGCCGTGCTGTTCGAAGGCAGCCGCGCCTGCGGCGTGCGCTACCGGCAAGGCGGCCAGGTCCGCACGCTGCGCGCCCGGCGCGAAGTCGTGCTGTGCGCGGGCGCCCTGCAATCGCCGCAGCTGCTTCAGCTATCCGGCGTCGGGCCCGCCAGCCTGCTGCGCGAGTTCGGCATCGGCGTCGTGCGCGACCTGCCCGGCGTGGGCGAAAACCTGCAGGATCATCTTCAGATCCGCCTGATCTACGAGACCACCCGCCCCATCACCACAAACGACCAGTTGCGCAGCCTGACCGGCCGAGTGCGCATGGGGCTGCAATGGCTGCTGCTGCGCAGCGGTCCGCTGGCCGTGGGCATCAATCAGGGCGGTCTTTTCTGCCGCGTCGATCCGGCCAGCCGCACGCCCGACACCCAGTTCCATTTCGCGACCCTGTCCGCCGACATGGCGGGCGGCAGGGTGCATCCGTTTTCCGGCTGCACCTATTCGGTGTGCCAGTTGCGCCCGACCTCGCGCGGCCGGGTGCGCCTGCGCAGCACGGACCCGTTCGAGGCGCCGTCCATGCAGCCCAATTACCTGTCGACGGAACTGGACCGCCGCATGGCGGTGGCCGCCGTGCGGTATGCGCGCCAGGTCGCCGCGACCGAGCCGCTGGCCGGCCTGATGAAACGTGAGTTCCGGCCCGGCCCGGACGTGCACACGGACGACGAGATCCTGCACTTCTGCCGGGAGTATGGCGCCACCATCTTCCACCCGTCAGGCACGGCAAAGATGGGACCGCGCAGCGATCCGCTGGCCGTCGTGGACGAGCGCCTGCGCGTGCACGGCGTGTCGGCGCTGCGCGTGGTGGATTGCTCGATCATGCCCACGCTGGTTTCGGGCAACACCAACGCGCCGGTCGTGATGCTGGCCGAGCGCGCGGCGGATTTCATGCTGCAGGACGTGCGGCAGGCGCGCGCGCAAGTCCTGCACACGCCCGCCCGGATGGAGATGACGGACCCCGGCTAGGAAACCCATATCGCAGACAGGCCCGGCCGCGGCAGCGCAGATTGCCAGGCCGACCCACCAAAGGAGACTGGACATGGCCAAGCAAAACGAAGCGGCGGTGCGCAAAGTCGTCACCGCCTCGCTGATCGGCGCCACCATCGAGTGGTACGACTTTTTCCTGTATGGCGTCGTCGCCGGCATCGTATTCAACAAGCTGTACTTTCCCACCGGGGACCCGCTGGTCTCGACCATGCTGGCGTACACGACGTTCGCCGTCGGTTTCGTCACCCGGCCGCTGGGCGGGCTGATCTTCGGCCATTTCGGCGACCGCATCGGCAGAAAGAGCATGCTGGTGATGACGCTGATGATCATGGGCATCGCGACCTTCCTGATCGGTCTGGTGCCCACGTACGACATGATCGGCATCTGGGCGCCGATCCTGCTGCTTCTTTTGCGCGTGTTCCAGGGCATCGGGCTGGGCGGCGAATGGGGCGGCGCGGTGCTCATGGCCTATGAGTACGCGCCGCCGGAGAAAAAAGGCTTTTACGCGTCGTTGCCGCAGATCGGTCTGGCGATCGGGCTGTGCCTGGCGTCGGGCACGGTGGCGCTGCTGTCCGTTCTGCTGACCGACGAGCAGTTCATGGCGTGGGGATGGCGCATCGCCTTCCTGGCGTCCGCCGCCATGGTGGCCGTGGGCATGTACATCCGGCTCAACATCAAGGAAACGCCGGAGTTCACGGCAGTCAAGGCGCAGAATGCCGAAAGCCGCATCCCGTTCATGGACATGATGCGGCGCTATCCCGGCAACGTCGTCAAGGGCATGGGCGCACGCTATATCGACGGCGTGTTCTTCAACGTCTTTGGCGTGTTCTCGATCTCGTTCCTGACGCAGTCGGTCAAGATCACGCGGACCGAGGCGTTGATCGGGGTGATGGCGGCGGCGCTGGTGATGTGCTTCTTCATCCCCTTCTTCGGCCGCCTGTCCGACCGCATCGGCCGCACGCGCGTGTACTTCTGGGGATCGCTCATCACCGCCGCGGCGTCGTTCCCCGGCTTCTGGATGATGATCAACAGCGGCGGCAACGTGATGCTGATCTGGCTGGCCATCATCATTCCGTTCGGGATCCTGTATGCCGCCATCTACGGCCCGGAGGCCGCGCTGTTCTGCGAGCTTTTCGACGCCAAGGTGCGCTACACCGGCATCTCGTTCGTCTATCAGTTCTCCGGCATCTTCGCGTCCGGCATCACGCCCATCATTGCCACCGCCCTGCTCAAGACGGGCGGCGGGCAGCCGTGGCTGATCTGCCTGTACGTGCTCTTCGCGGGCGTGGTGTCGGCGTTCTGCGCGTGGCTGATCGGGCGCGGCAAGCAACCGGTGGAACTGGACGGCGCGGGTCAGCCGTCCATGCCGCGGGCGGGGCTGCGCAAGGCGTAGCCGGCGGGCGGGCCCCGATGGGCGGTGCGCGCAGGGGCCCGGGCCGTCGCCGTTCGGGTTCGGCGCGGCCCGCCCCGCTCAGTCCAGCGCTGCCTGCGGCGGCTGCTGGGCCGGCCAGCCGCCACCCAGCGCCTTGAACAGCGTCGCCAGCGCCGCCTGGCGCTGGGCGCTGACGTCGATATAGGCGATCTGATCCGTGTACGCGCTGCGCTGCGCGTCCAGATAACGCAGATGACTGTCGACGCCGCCGCGATAGCGCGCCTCGGACAACTGCATGGCGATCTGGCTGGATTGCGCCAGCGCCAGGCGCGAGGCCTCTTCGCGGCGCAGCGTCTCGGTGGCCACCAACGCGTCGGACACCTCGCGGAACGCCGTCTGGATCGTCTTTTCATACTGCGCCACGGCGATGTCCTTGCGCACGGAAGCCAAATCCAGATTGGCCACATTGCGCCCGCCGGCAAAGATCGGCAGCGTGATCTGCGGCGTGAACGACCAGGCGCGCTGCCCGGATTCGAACAGGCCCGACAGGTCCGCGCTGGAACTGCCGAACAGCCCGGTCAGCGAAATGCTGGGAAAGAACGCCGCCCGCGCCGCGCCGATGCTGGCATTGCGCGCCTGCAACTGATGTTCGGCGGCCAGGATGTCGGGGCGGTTTTCCAGCAGCGCCGACGGCGCGCCCGCCGCGATCTCCTGCACCAGCATCGGGGCATCGGCCGTGCGCGCCGGCAGGTACGGCGACAGGTCGCTGATCCCCACCAGCAGGCCGAGCGCATTCCCGGCCTGGCGGACCTCGCGGTCCATGCGTTCCAGTTCCGCGCGCGACTGCTCGGTCAGGCCCAGCGCTTCCTGGTAGTCCAGCGCCGTCGCCGTGCCCGCCTGGCGGCGCTTGACGATCAGCTCCAACGACGACTCGCGGCTGGCCAGCGTCTGGCGCGTGACATCCAGGCGGCGTTGCGCGCTGTCGCGGGCCACATAGGCCTGGATCACCTCGGCCACCAGGCTGATCTGCGCGCTGCGCGCCGTGGCCTCGGTCGACAGGTACTCCTGCAGGGCGGCATCCGACAGGCTGCGCACGCGGCCGAACAGATCCAGTTCGAATGCCGTGAGGCCCAGGCCGGCCTGGTAGCTGCTTTGCACCGCCGACTCGCCGGTGGCGTTCAGGTCGGCGGGAACGCGTTGGCGCGTGCCCGTGCCCTGCGCGTTGATGCCGGGCAGCCGGTCGGCCCGCGTGATCTGGTATTGCGCCCGGGCTGCCTCGATGTTGAGCAGCGACTGGCGCAGGTCGCGGTTGTTGGCCAGCGCCAGTTCCACCAGCTTGCGCAAGGCGTCGTCGGTGACGAACGACTGCCAGTCCAGCGTCGCCGCGGCGGACTCGCCGGGGCCGGTCGATGCCAGGCTCCAGTTGTCACCAACGGGGGACGCCGGCCGTTCGTAGACGGGCGCCAGCGAGCAGCCCGCGAGCGCCGCGGTCAGCAGCAGCGCGGACATCCGCAGGGGAAAGAAGGTCTGCAACATGAATTACTCCTGCACCGTGCGCGGCGTGGCATCGGGGGTGGGCGAGGATTTGGCCGAGTCTTTGCCCCGCTTGCGCTGAACCAGCGACAGCACCCACACGAAGAAGATGGGGACGAAGATCACGCCCAGCAGCGTGGCGGTCAGCATGCCGCCGATCACGCCCACGCCCAGCGCGCGCTGGCTGGCCGCGCCCGCGCCGGAGGCCAGGGCCAGCGGCACGACGCCCAGGATGAACGCCAGCGACGTCATGACGATGGGACGGAAGCGCAGCTTGGCGGCCTGGATGGCGGCGTCGGCCAGCGAATGCCCCTGTTCGCGCAGGCTCTTGGCAAACTCCACGATCAGGATGGCGTTCTTGGCCGCCAGCCCGATGATGGTGATGAGCCCCACCTTGAAATACACGTCGTTCGGCATGCCCAACACTGTCACCGCCAGCACCGACCCCAGCGCGCCGATCGGCACGATCAGCATCACGGACGCCGGAATCGACCAGCTTTCATACAGCGCAACCATCAGCAGGAACACCACCAGGAACGCCAACGCGAACAGCATGGGCGCCTGCGACCCGGCGAACTTCTCCTGGTACGACAGGCCCGTCCACTCGTAGCCGATGCCTTCCGGCAGCCCCGCCACGATGCGCTCGATCTCAGCCATCGCCTGGCCGGTACTGCTGCCGGGCATGGCGTCACCCGCGATCTTGAAGGCCGGGTAGCCGTTGTAGCGGGAGATCTGCACGGGGCCGTTCTCCCAGTCCGTCTTCACGAACGCGCTCAGCGGAACCATGCCGCCCGTTTTGTTGGGCACGTTCAGTTGCAGGATGCTCTCCGGCGTCATGCGGTCACGTACGTCAGCCTGCACCACCACGCGCTGCAAGCGTCCTGCGTTGGCAAAGTCATTGACCGTGGCCGACCCATAGGCCGCCGAGATTGCCGTGCTGATGACGTCAAAGCCCACGCCCAGCGCCTCGGCCTTCTCGCGGTCGATGTCCAGGCGCAACTGCGGCGCGTCGGCCAGGCCTTCCATCATGGCGTAGGCGATCACGGGCGAGCTGTTGGCCTGCGCCAGCAGCTGGTTGCGTGCGTCGGTCAGCGCCGCACGGCCCAGTCCGCCCCGGTCCTGTAGCCGCAGCGCGAAGCCGCCCGAATTGCCCAGGCCTTCGATGGGCGGCGGGTTGACGGCCATGACCGCGCCGTCGTCGATCACTGCAAATTTCGCGTTGACGCTATCCGCCACGTCGGTGGCCGATTGGCCCTCGCCGCGCTCGGACCAATCCTTGAGCGTGGGGAATGCAATGCCCGCGTTCTGGCCAGTGCCCGAAAAGCTGAATCCCATGACGGTGAAGGCGTCGCCCATCGCGTCCAGCGACAGCAGGTGCTGTTCGACGTCGGCCACCACCTTGTCGGTGCGCATGTGCGTCGCGCCCGGCGGCAGTTGCACGTCAACGATGACGTAGCCCTGATCTTCCGGCGGAACGAACGATTCGGGAACGCGCACGTACAGCACGGCCAGCACCGCGACGATGGCCGCGTAGATGACCATGTAGCGGCCCGTGCGGCGCACCAGGCGCGTATTCAGCGCCTCGAAGCGGCCCGTCAGGCGGTTGAAGACGCGATTGAACCAGCCGAAGAAGCCCTTCTTTTCGTCGTGATGGCCCTTGGGGATGGGCTTGAGGAACGTGGCGCACAGGGCCGGCGTGAACGTCAGGGCCAGGAAGCCCGAGAACAGGATCGACACGGCCAGCGACAGCGAGAACTGCTGATAGATCACGCCGACGGAACCGCTCATGAAGGCCAGCGGCAGGAACACAGCAGACAGCACCAGCGTGATGCCGACGATGGCGCCGGACACCTGCTCCATGGCCTTGACCGTGGCTTCGCGCGGCGACAGCCCTTCCTCGGCCATGATGCGTTCGACGTTCTCGACCACGACGATGGCGTCGTCCACCAGAATGCCGATGGCCAACACCATGCCGAACATGGTCATCATGTTGACCGAAAAGCCCAGCACCGACATCACTGCAAACGTGCCCAGCAGACATACCGGCACCACGATCGTCGGAATCAGCGTGTAGCGGAAGTTCTGCAGGAACAGGAACATCACCAGGAAGACCAGCACCATCGCTTCCAGCAGCGTGTGCACCACCTTCGTGATGGCTACGCTGACGAACTTGGACGTGTCGAACGGCACCGAATATTCAACGTCCTCGGGGAACGAGGCCGACAATTCTTCCAGGCGCGCGTTCACGGCCTTGACCGTGTCGATGGCGTTGGCGCCCGGCGCAAGCTGCACCGCCGCACCCACCGACTTCTTGCCGTTCAGGCGTGTTTCAAAGTCGTAGCTCTGGCGACCCACTTCCAGACGCGCCACGTCAGCCAGGCGCACGGACGAGCCGTCCGGGTTGGCGCGCAGCACGATGCGCCCGAATTCGTCCGGATTGTCCAGGGTGCCCTTCACGGCCAGCGTCGCGGTCAGCTCCTGCTCGGGCGCGCCGGGGCGGCTGCCAAAACTGCCGGCCGGCACCTGCACGTTCTGCGCGGCAATCGCGGCGTTGACATCGGCCACCGACAAGCCCAGGCCCAGCAGCTTCTGCGGGTCGATCCACACGCGCATGGCGGCTTCGGCGCCGAAGAACTGCACCTTGCCCACGCCGTTCACGCGGCGGATTTCGTTATTGATGTGGCGTGCGGCGTAGTCGGACAGGCCGACCACGTCCTTGTTCGCGTCATCGCCCTTGTACGTCAGGGCGTAGATCATCAGGAAGTTCGAGCTGGCCTGCTCGACCTGCAGACCCTGCTGCGTCACGGCAGACGGCAGACGCGCCTCGGCCTTCTTGATGCGGTTCTGCACGTCCACCTGCGCCAGGTCGGGGTCCGTGCCCGGCTGGAACGTGACGGTGATTTCGGCGCTGCCGCTCGAGCTGCTGGACGACTCGTAGTACAGCATGTTCTTCGCGCCGTTCAGCTCTTCCTCGATGACGCTGGTCACCGAATCGACCAGCACCGTCGCGGACGCGCCCGGATAGGTGGCGGCGATGGTCACCTGCGGCGGCGCGACCACCGGAAACTGCGACACGGGCAGCGACGGAATCGCCAGCAGCCCCGCGAGCGAGATGAAGATGGCCACCACCCAGGCGAAATTGGGGCGGCCAATGAAAAACTTGGACATGGTCTAACCTCGGATTTGCGCGCGGTTCATGAGGGCCGCTTATTGCTTGGCGGGCGCGGCGGCATCGCCGGCGGCGGCCACCTTGGGCTCGTTCACCGGCGTCACGCTGACTTTCTGGCCGGGCACGGCGGCGCTGACGCCGCCCACGATCACCCGGTCGCCGGCGGCCAAGCCCTCGGTGATGTGCCAATCGCCGCCGCGCATCGTGCCGGTCTGCACCGCGCGGGATTCCACGACGTCATCCGCCCCGACCACCAGCACCTGCGGCTTGCCATCGGTGCTACGCGTGACCGCGCGCTGCGGGACCAGGATCGCTTCCGGATCCACGCCCTGATGCGTGCGCACCCGGACATACATGCCGGGCAGCAGCAGCACGTCGGGGTTGGCGAACTCGCCGCGCAGGGCCACCTGGCCGGTGCTGCGATCCACGGCAATGTCCGAGAACAGCAGGCGCCCTTCGCGCTGCTGGTCGGTGCCGTCGATCGTGATGGCGATGCGGGCGCCCTCGCCTTCGCCCAGGCTGCCGTCCTGCATGGCGGCGCGCATGCGCAGCATGTCGCCGACGGGCTGGTTGAAGTCCACGTACACCGGGTCCAGTTGCTGGATCGTCGCCATCGGCGTGGCTTCGTTCTGGCCCACCAGCGCGCCTTCGGTCACCTGCGCGCGTCCGATGCGGCCCGAGATGGGCGCCTTGACGGTGGCGTAGTCCAGGTTGAGCTGAGCGGTCTCGACGTCGGCCTGCGCCGAACGGCGCGCGGCCAACGCGCTCTTGAGTGTGGTGTTGGCCGTGTCGAAGTCCTGCTGGCTGACGGCTTCGATCTTGACCAGGGGCGTGTAGCGCTTGACCACGGCCTGCGCGTCGGACACGGCGGCCTGGGCCTTGGCCAGCTCACCTTCCGCACGTGACAAGGCCGCCTTGAACGGCGCCGGGTCAATGCGGAAGAGCACGTCGCCGGCCTTGACGTCGGCGCCTTCGACGAAGTCCCGGCTCAGCACGATGCCGGCCACGCGGGCACGAACCTCGGCCACGCGCATGGGTTCGACCCGGCCGGGCAGCTCGCTGATCAGCGTGTAGCGCTGGGGCTGCACTGCCACCGCCTGGACCGGACGCGGCCCCGCCGCCTGCGGCTCACCGCCATCGGACCCGCCGCAACCGGCCAAGACGATTGCCGTCGCCAACACCGCCAGGGGCAGCCGCCATGCTTGATTGACCTTCATTCACTACCCCCGCGCTGCGCGCTTTGAATTCAAAGAGACGCCAATGCTACCTGAAAGGACGATTTGAATCAATATTGATTCATTTGCTGCTTTCAGGCTTAAATCTGACGACTCACAAGTCTTTACTTGATAAATCCGCGGAAATTTGTACAAAGTGAATCGCCCATGATCCAATACCGGCCCAGGGAAAACCACAAATGGGGAGGAGGCAATGTCTGAAGAGGCAGGCCACGAACGGCTGCTGGTCGCATTGGCGTTGGCGATGGTGGATCAGCCGCGCGCGACCTTGCAGGAGCTGGCCAAGGCGGTCGGCGTCAGCAAGGCGACCTTGTACCGGTTCTGCAAGACCCGGGATCAGCTGGTGCTGCGCCTGATGACGCATTGCGCGCAGGTCATGAAGCAGGCACTGGCGGATTCGCACCTGGACAGCGCCCCGCCCCGCACGGCGCTGCGCAGCCTGATCGAACAGCACCTGGCGCACAAGGAATTGACGGCGTTCCTGATCTACAACTGGAAGCCCGACACGGAACTTGAGCCGGACATCATGAACAGCTGGTCCGGCTATCAGGAAACCCTGGATGCATTCTTTTTGCGTGGTCAGCGCGAAGGCGCGTTCCGCGTGGACATGACCGCCGCCGCGCTCAGCGAACTCCTGATCGGAATCATCACCAGCATGGTGGACGCCGAGCGGCGCGGCCGGATTGCGCGGATGGGCATCGCGCAGGTGGCCGAACAGATGATGCTGCACGGCATCTCGGCCTAGCCCGCGGTTGTGCGGAAGTGACGCGGAGCGAGGCCCCGCGCCTGTTTACGCTGCCGTCACCGGACGGCCATAAAACGGATAGTTCGGATCGTTGTAGCGGTGCGCCGAGGCATGGCCCGGCGTCACCCACTCGTTTACGACCGTTTCGTCCTCGGGCGTGATCGTCACGTCCAGCGCCGCGTAGTAATCGTCCATCTGCGCCAGCGTACGCGGGCCCGCGATAACGGCAGTGATCACCGGATTGGCCAGCACCCACGCCGTTGCGAAATGGCCCGGCTGCACGCCGCGCGCGGCGCTGTGCTGCACCAGCTTTTGTGCGATCTGCAGCGATTCCTCGCGGAATTCGGTCGCCAGGATGCGGCGGTCGCCGCGTCCGGCGCGCGTATCCGCCGCGGGCGCCTGTCCCGGCAGGTACTTGCCCGTCAGCACGCCGCGCGCGATCGGGCTGTACGGCACCACGCCCAACCCGTAATGCTTGCATGCCGGCAGGATCTCGACTTCGGGTCCGCGGTTCAGCATGTTGTAGTACGGCTGGCACACCACCGGTTGCGGCACGCCGAGTTTTTCGCATAGACGCATCACCTCGGCGATGCGCCAGCCGCGAAAGTTCGACAGCCCGAAGCTGCGCAGCTTGCCCGCGCGGATCAGGTCGCCCAGCGCCCACAGCGCTTCTTCCAGGTTTTCTTCGTGGTAGTCGCGATGCAGGTACAGGATGTCCATGAAATCCGTGCCCATGCGCGACAGGCTCTGCTCCACCCCGCGGATCAGCCACTGGCGCGAGTAATGCGCCAGGTTCGGCCCCTTGCCGACCGGATTGCCGATCTTGCTGGCCAGCACCCAGTCGTGGCGCTGCCCCTTGAGCAGCTTGCCCACGACCTCTTCCGACCGGCCTTCGTTGTAGACGTCGGCGGTATCGATGAAATTCAGGCCGTGATCGCGTGCCGACGCAACGATGCGCGCCGCTTCGTCATCAGGCGTCTGCTCCCCGAACATCATCGTGCCCAGGCAGAGCGGCGACACCCGGAGATTGCTGGTTCCCAGTCGGCGGTAATTCATGGCGTGGTTCCTTGATCGGATGAAGGGATAAGGCGTGGCCGCGCGTCACCGCGCAGCCGAACGCCACATCTTGCCCGAAAAAACCTGACATGCCGCAAAACCGGACGAGGATTGGGGTGTCAGACACCGGAATCGGTCTTACTGGTGTCAGACACCGGAATCGGTCTTACTGGTGTCAGACACCGGAATCAGTCTTACCGGTCTTAGACACCCGCATCCACCGCCGCCAGGATCTTCCCGAACAGCGCGTCCGCATGGGCCGAATTCAGCCAGCGCACGATCACGACCATCTTGCGTTCGGGTTCCACCCACGTGAACGAGCTGCCCGCGCCAACCCCGAAGAAGCTGGACGAAGGCACGCTGGGAAACACCTTGCCCTCGTGATTCAGCCAGATCAGGTATCCGTAGTACGGCGCGATGTCGCAGGGCGTGCGCATGGCCTGCAGCCATTCGCGCGACAGAATCTGCTGACCATTGGCTTGACCGTCGTTCAGCAGCATCTGCCCAATCAGCGCCTGATCCTTGGCGCTAATGGACATGCCGCCGCCCCAGTGCGAGCCGCCTGGCACCGACGGCATGCGTTGGCCGTCGATCTCGACCCAGGCGTTGTCGTAGCCGACCCATTGCCAGTCTTCGCTGCATCCAATAGGCCGCGTGACTGCCTCGCGGAACACCTCCGGCAGCGGTTTGCGGAACAGATGGAGCAGCGCGTACGACAGCTGATTGATGCGGACGTCGTTGTATTCCCAATAGGTTCCGGGTTCCTGCAACGGGCGCGCATCGCCCTTCTTGCCGTCCGGCGGCACGCCAAAGGTGACCGCGCGATAGCGGTCCGCCTGGTCCGACACGCCGAAGCGTTCGCCTTCCCATTCGCTGGTCTGCTGCAGCAGATGCCGCCACGTGATCGACGCATTGCGGCCTTCGTCAAAGCCGATGCCCGGCACGCGCTTGCCGACGGGCTCGTCGACATCCGGCAGCAGGCCGCGGTCATGCGCCACGCCGGCCAGGATGGCCAGGTACAACTTGGCGACGCTGAACGTCAGGTCGGCGCGGTCCGGCTCGCCCCACTCGGCCACCGTCTTGCCATCCACCACGACCACGCCGGACACCGGCCCGCGGTCATGGATGGGGCCGAGCAGGCGGTTCCAGGGCGGCGGATCGTTCAGGTGCACGCCAAAATTGCCTTTGACGCTGCGGTCCCAGGTCGATTCGTGGTCGTTGGCGAACTGGATCGCCTGCTGCATGAGCGTATTCATCGGTTCCCTCGTTGTTGTGTGTTCATTGCCCCGCACGTTCCGGCACGCGGGTCAGGTATTCCATGGCCGCCTGCAACCCGCCCGAGCGGTGCGGGACGCCGGCCGCTGCCAGCCCCATCTCCACGCCCGCCAGCGTGCCGCATAGCGTCAGATCGTTGAAGTGGCCCAGATGGCCGATGCGGAAGATGCGGTCGGACAGTTTGCCCAGCCCCTGCCCCAACGACATGTCGAAGCGGTCCAGGATGACCTTGCGCAGCGCGTCGGCGCCGTGCCCGTCAGGCATCAGCACGGCGGTCAGCGCCGGGCTGTGCGCTGCCGGGTCCGCACTTAGCAGTTCCAGCCCCCAACCCGCCACCGCCAGCCGCGTGGCACGGGCATGGCGCTCGTGGCGCGCGAACACTTGCGGCAGGCCTTCGGCCGCCAGCATGGCCAGCGCTTCATGCAGGCCGTACAGCAGATTGGTCGACGGCGTGTACGGAAAATAACCCTTCGCATTGGGCCCGAGCATCTCGCGCCAATCCCAGTACGACCGCGGCAGGCGCGCGGTCTCGGCCGCCGCCAGCGCGCGCGGGCCCACCGCGTTGAAAGACAGGCCCGGCGGCAGCATCAGGCCTTTTTGCGAACCGGCCACCGTCACGTCCACGCCCCATTCATCGTGGCGGTAGTCGATGGAGCCCAGCGAAGAAATCGTGTCGACCATCAACAGCGCCGGATGACCGGCCTGGTCGATGGCGGCGCGCACCGCGGCGATGTCGCTGGTGACGCCGGTGGAGGTCTCGTTGTGCACCACGCACACGGCCTTGATGCGGTGCTGCGAATCTTCCGCGAGCCGCGCGCCGATGACGCCGGCATCGACCGGATGACGCCAGTCGCCCTCGATGTAGTCCACCTCAAGCCCCAGCCGCCCGGCAAGCTTGCGCCACAGGCTGGCGAAGTGGCCGGTCTCGACCATCAGCACACGATCGCCCGGCGACAGCGTGTTGACCAACGCAGCCTCCCACGCGCCGGTGCCCGACGCCGGAAAGATCACGACGGGCGACTCGGTCTGGAAGATGTGCTTCAGGCCCGACAGCACCGCCTTGCCGAGTTCACCGAACTCCGGTCCGCGGTGATCGATGGTGGGCAGGTCGATGGCGCGCAGGACCCGGTCGGGCACGTTGGTGGGACCGGGAATCTGCAGGAAATGCCGGCCGGACGGGTGGGTGTTCAGCGTGAGCATGCGTTGCCCCAATGTGGACGGTTTGTATACCAAGGCGGCTTTGCGCGGCGGTCAGGCAGCGCGGGGCGGCCTGGCGGACTTGCGGCATGCGTCACTCTATCCCATTGTTTTTACGTCGATAACCTAGGGTATACACCCATCAAAACCGCAGCAAAGACAGGTTTATAGTCTGCGAAAACAAGGGGAATTTTTGTATACCAATGCGCAGCGATCCTAGCTTCTCGCCGGATCATGCCGAGGCCGTTGCCTCGTCCGATCTCACGCCCGATTCCGCCCCGACGGCCGTCCGCGCCGCCGGCGACGGGCGCACGCTGGCGGGATCGGCGGCCGGATCGCTACGCGAACGCATCATCCAGGGCGAGTTCCCGCCCGGCACCCGGCTGAACGAACGCGCCCTTTGCGACCTGCTGGGCGTGTCGCGTACCCCGCTGCGCGAAGCGTTCCGCCTGCTGGCCGCCGAAGGCCTGGTGCAGATCGAACCGAACCGCGGCGCGCAGGTGGTGGCGCTGTCGGACGCCAATATCCGCGAGGCCTTCGAAGTGATTGGCGGCCTGGAGGCCATGTCGTGCCGGTTTGCGTGCGAGCGCGCAACGGACGTCGAGATCGCCGAGATCCGCGCGCTGACCTACGAAATGATGGCCAGCCACGCGCGCCACGATCTACCGACGTACTTTCGCGTCAACCGCGAGATCCACGAACGCATCAGCCTGGCCGCGCACAACAGTTTGCTCAAACAGCTTTACGACGCGCAGAACGCGCGGATCCAGAACCTGCGCTTCGTCTCGAACGAAGACCGGCAGAAATGGGATCTGGCGATGCGCGAACACATAGAAATGGCGGAGGCCCTTGCCGCGCGCGACGCGGACCGGCTGGCAGCCATCATGCGGCAGCACCTGCAGCGCAAATGCGACGCGGCGCTCAAGAGCCGGAGCGAGACGATAGATACGCAACACATGTAGTGTCATCAAGAGGAGCCTTCACCATGGCTGATAGTCGCTTCACACCTTGCTGCTTCACCCCCGCTACCCCTGCGCTGTCCTCCCGCCGTTCCACCCCGCTCAAGGCCCTGGCCGCCGCCCTGCTCGCCTGCGCCGCGTTCGCCACCCAACCGGCGCTTGCCGGCAAGAAAGACGACACCCTGCGCATGGCCTACGACCAGGCGCCGGAAAGCGTCGACCCGTACTTCAACAACGTGCGCATCGGCGTCATCATTGCCGCCAACGTGTGGGACACCCTGCTCTACCGCGACCCCGTCACCAATGAGTACAAGGGCCAGCTCGCCAAGAGCTGGAAACAGGTCGACGACAAGACCATTGAGTTCGAGCTGCGCGAAGGCGTCAAATTCCACAACGGCGAAGAGTTCGACGCCGACTCCGTGGTCTACACGCTGAACTACGTGGCCGATCCGAAGAACAAGGCCGTCACGCAGCAGAACGTGTCGTGGATCGACAAGGTCGAGAAGATCGACAAGTACAAGGTGCGCCTGACCACCAAAGAGCCCTTCCCCGGCGCCAAGGAATACCTGTCCACCACGGCCGCCATCCACCCGGCGAAGTATTACCAGGAAGTCGGCCCCAAGGGCATGAACGCCAAGCCCGTGGGCTCGGGTCCGTACAAGGTCGTCGACTACCAGCCCGGCAAGTCCATCACGCTGGAACGCAACGCCGACTACTTCAAGGATTCGCCCAAGGCGCAGCCCAAGATCGGCAAGGTCGTCATCCGTTTCATCCCCGACCGCCAGACGCAGATGGCCGAGGTCATCTCGGGCGGCGAAGACCTGATCATGAGCGTGCCCAAGGACCAGGCCGAACAGCTGGGCGGCATGCCGAACCTGCAGATGGTCACGGGCAACACCATGCGCATCGTGTTCATGCAGATGAACATCCTGGAAGGCACGCCCGCGCCGCAACTGAAGGACGAGCGCGTGCGCCGCGCGATCATCCACGCGATCGACCGCGAATCCATGCTCAAGAACATCGTGGGCGAAGGCGGCGGGCTCATCAACACCATCTGCACGCCGTCGCAGGTGGGCTGCACGCAGGAAGGCGCGCCGACCTACAAGTACGATCCGGCGCAGGCCAAGAAGCTGCTGGCCGAAGCGGGCTATCCGAATGGCTTTGATATCGACATCGTCGCGTACCGCGAACGCAACCAGACCGAAGCCATCATCAACTACCTGCAGGCCGTCGGCATCCGCGCCAAGCTGAACTTCCTGCAGTACGCCGCGATGCGCGACATGATCCGCGCGAACAAGGCGTCGCTCACGCACCAGACGTGGGGCTCGAACCTGGTGAACGACGTGTCGGCGTCCACGCCGGTGTATTTCGCCTTCGGCAGCGACGACATCACGCGCGACCCGAAGGTGCGCGACCTGCTCAAGAAGGGCGATACCACCATCGAACCCGGGCCGCGCAAGGCTGCCTACAAGGAGGCGCTGGACATCATCGCGGAAAAGGCCTACGCCGTTCCCCTGTGGACGCTGCCCGCCTACTACGTCGCCACCAAGGACGTGAACTTCAAGCCCTACTCGGACGAGCTGGTGCGCTTCTGGGACATGAGCTGGAAGTAAGGCGCGGTCCGCGCCGGGCGGGCTTCGCAAACGCCCGGCGCTGCTGAAGAGAGAGGAAGTCCTATGCTTTATTTCACGCTGAGGCGCCTGGGCCTGGCGGCGCTGGTGGCGCTGACCGTGTCGATCCTGGCGTTCCTGCTGCTGCACCTGTCGGGCGACCCGGCGCTGGCGCTGGCCGGCGAAGGCGCGCGGCAGGCCGACATCGACATGATCCGCAAGACCTACGGCCTGGACCGCCCGATCATCGTCCAGTACGCCGACTGGCTCTGGCACATCCTGCAGGGCGACTTCGGGACATCGGTGTACTTCAAGACCGAGGCCGGACCGCTGATCCTGTCCAAGCTGGCGACCACGCTGAAGCTGGGCATGGCGGCGCTGGCGTTTGCGCTGTGCATCTCGATTCCGCTGGGCGTGCTGGCCGCGCTGTACAAAGGCAGCCTGATCGACCGCGTCTGTCTGGCGATCGCCGTGCTGGGCCAGGCGCTGCCGAATTTCTTCTTCGCGCTGATCCTGATCATGCTGTTCTCGATCTCGCTGCGCATCCTGCCGGTGTCGGGCAGCGGCACGTGGCAGCACTTCGTCATGCCTGCGATCGCGCTGGGCTATTACGTCGCGCCGGCGTTCATGCGCCTGATCCGCGCCGGCATGATCGAGGTGCTGAGCGCCGACTACATCCGCACCGCGCGGGCCAAGGGGCTGCCCGCCCGCAAGGTCATCTTCAAGCACGCCCTGCGCAACGCCATCGTGCCGGTGGTCGCGCTGGCCGCCGTGCAGCTGGGCTACCTGTTGGGCGGCTCGGTGGTCATCGAGACCATCTTCGCGCTGGACGGCCTGGGGTATCTGGCCTATCAGAGCATCACGTACAAAGACTATCCGGTCATGCAGCTGATCGTGCTACTGCTGTCGGTGCTGTATGTGCTGCTGACGCTTGCCGCCGATGTGGCCAACGCGTGGCTCGATCCGCGCATCCGGGTGTCCTGACATGAACACGCCTACGCTCACCCCCGCCACCCCCGCCGCGGCCCCGCTGGAACTGTCCGCGTCCACGCTGCGCTGGCGCCGCCTGCGGCGCAACAAGGCGCTGCTGGCCGGCGGCGGCATCCTCTTCGTCATCGTGCTGATCGCGCTGCTGGCGCCGTGGATCTCGCCCCACGATCCCTATTTCCAGGATCTGGCCTACCGCACCGCCCCGCCCGTCTGGTACGAAAAAGGCACCTGGCTGCACCCGCTGGGCACCGACCAGCTGGGACGCGACTACATGTCGCGCCTGTTCTACGGCGCACGTATCTCGCTCTTGATCGGCATCAGCGTCGCGCTCATCTCGGGCCTGATCGGCACCGCGATGGGCATGGCGGCCGGCTACTTTGGCGGCAAGGTCGACATGGCCGTATCGTTCCTCATCACCACGCGCCTGTCCATGCCGGTGATCCTGGTGGCGCTGGCTACCGTGGCCATCGTCGGCGGCTCGCTGTGGGTGGTGATCCTGGTGCTGGGCCTGCTCAAGTGGGACCGCTACGCCGTCGTGATGCGCAGCGCCACCCAGCAGGTGCGGTCGCTGGAATACGTGGCCGCCGCGCAGGCCGCCGGCGCCAGCACCTGGCGCATCGTCTGGGGCGAGGTCCTGCCCAACGTCGTGCCGCAGCTCATCGTGATTGCCACGCTGGAAGCCGCCAGCGCGATCCTGCTGGAAGCCTCGCTGTCCTTCCTGGGCCTGGGCGTCCAACCGCCGCTGCCGTCGTGGGGCTTGATGATCTCCGAGGCCAAGGCCTACATGTTCTTCTCGTTCTGGCTGATCGCCATTCCCGGGTCGGCGCTGGCGCTCTTGATCTTCGCGATCAACCTGGCCGGCGACGGACTGCATCAACTCCTGACGCCTGAAGAGAGGGCCTGAGCATGAACGGCACCGATATCGTCCTGGACGTCCAGGGATTGACCGTCGACATCGCCACGCCACGCGGGCCGCTGCACGCGGTGCGCGACGTGTCGTTCCAGGTCAAGCGCGGCGAAACGCTGTGCCTCGTGGGGGAATCCGGCTGCGGCAAGTCCATGACCTCGCTGGCCATCATGGGTCTCTTGCCCAAGGCCGCCCGGCGCAGCACGCGCCGGCTGGCGGTGCTGGGCGAGGACCTTTCGAAGGCGCGCGGGCGGCGCGTCAACGCGCTGCGGGGCAGCAAGATGGCGATGATCTTTCAAGAGCCCATGACGGCGCTCAATCCCGCCTACGCCATTGGCGAACAGCTCACCGAACACTACATCCACCACTGCAAGGCGAGCAGCCAGCAGGCACGCGACCGGGCGGTGGAACTGCTGGAAAAGGTCGGCATCGCCTCGGCCGGCCAGCGGCTGGGGCAGTATCCCCATCAGTTGTCCGGCGGACTGCGTCAGCGCGTGATGATCGCGATGGCGCTCATGTGCGGCCCTGAGCTCTTGATCGCCGACGAGCCCAGCACCGCGCTGGACGTCACGATCCAGGCGCAGATCCTGCGGCTGCTGGCCGACCTGCAGGCGGAACTGGGCATCGCGATGGTGCTGATCACGCACGATCTGGGCGTGGTCGCGCGCATCGCGCGGCAGGTGGCCGTGATGTATGCGGGGCAGATCGTCGAGGAAGGCCCCGTCGCCGACATCTTTGCGACGCCGCATCACCCCTACACGCAAGGGCTGCTGGGCTGTATCCCCGTGCCTGGCCGCACGGCGCCGGGCGAAGCGCTGGGCACCATACCCGGCGTGGTGCCGTCGCTGGTCGGCGACTTGCGCGGCTGCGCCTTCGCCGACCGCTGCCGCTACGCGCAGCCGCAATGCCGCCAGGCCGTTCCCGTCCACGGCCAGGCGACTGGCCAGCAATGGCGCTGCATCCTCAGCGCCGAAGGAGTCCCGGCATGAGCGCGCTGCTGCAAGCCGATGGCGTCAGCCGCCAATTCACGGTGCGCGCCGGCATGTTCCGTCCGCGAAGCACGCTGCACGCGGTCAATGGCGTGGACCTGGCGGTTGACCGGGGCGCGGTGCTGGGCATTGTGGGCGAGTCCGGCTGCGGCAAGTCCACCCTCGCGCGCATGCTGCTGGGGCTGACGCCGCCGACCGAAGGCGCCATCCGCCTCGACGGCCAGGACATCCGGAAGATGGACCGGCGCGCCCTCGCCCGGCGCGTGCAGCCCATCTTCCAGGACCCGTATTCGTCGCTGAATCCGCGCCGCTCCATTGCGTCGATCGTGTCGCTGCCGCTGGAGGTGCACGGCATTCCCAACCCGAAGATGCACAAGGCGATCGACATGCTGGAACGCGTGGGCCTGCCGCCGCGGCTGGCCCACAACACGCCCGGGCAGCTGTCCGGCGGCCAGCGCCAGCGCGTGGCCATTGCGCGCGCGCTGGTCATGCAGCCCGAGCTCGTCATCTGCGACGAACCCACCTCCGCGCTGGACGTGTCGGTGCAGGCGCAGATCATGAACCTGCTGATGGACCTGCGCCGCGACTTCAACCTGACGTATGTGTTCATCAGCCACAACCTGGCGGTGGTCGAACACATCGCCACCCACGTGGCCGTGATGTACCTGGGCCGCGTGGTCGAGTCGGCGACCACCGCCCGGCTCTTTCACGACCCGCGCCATCCCTACACGCAGGCGCTGCTGGCGTCGGTGCTGACGCCCGAACCCGGGCTGGGCATCCCCGACATGGGGCTGGGCCTGTCGTTCCCTGACCCGCTGCATCCGCCGTCCGGCTGCCCGTTCCATCCACGGTGCCAGCACGCGATGGCGCAATGCAAAACCGAACGGCCCGCACTGACCGTGCGGGAAGGCGCGCTGGTCGCCTGTCACCTCTATCCGCCCGTCCCCTCGACTTCCAATGGAGCCACCCAGCCATGACCCGCGCACACGCCATCGCCCAGGCGGAACACTGCTTTGATTCCGGCGCCTTCCGCACGCTGTTGGCGCGCCGATTGGCGCTGCCCACGGAAAGCCAGAACCCCGAACGCGCCGCCGTGCTGGCGGACTATCTGCAGGACGAGATCCGTCCGGCGTTCGAGGCCCTGGGATTCACCTGCCGCACCCTGACGCATCCGAAGGCGCTGGCGCCGTTCCTGTACGCCGAACGCATCGAGGACCCGGCCCTGCCCACGGTGCTGGGCTACGGGCACGGCGATGTGATTCGTGGTCTGGAACGGGAATGGACGGAAGGCCTGTCGCCGTGGTCGCTGACCGAGGCCGAAGGCCGCTGGTACGGCCGCGGCATTGCCGACAACAAGGGCCAGCACACCATCAACATGGAGGCGCTGCGGCTGGTGCTGGAGACGCGCGGCAAGCTCGGCTTCAACGCCAAATACCTGATCGAGATGGGCGAGGAAACCGGCTCGATGGGGCTGCGCGAACTGTGCACCGAGCACCGCGACCTGCTGGCCGCCGACCTGCTGATCGCCTCGGACGGCCCGCGCCTGAGCGCCAACCGTCCCACCATCTTCCTGGGCGCGCGCGGCAGCCTGAATTTCGACCTCACGATCGAGGCACGCGCCGGCGGACATCATTCGGGCAACTGGGGCGGACTGATCTCCAATCCCGGCCTGCAACTGGCCCACGCGATCGCCAGCATCGCCTCGCCCGTTGGCCAGATCCGCATCCCGGAATGGGTGCCGAAGGAACTGCCGCCGGCCGTGCGGCGCGCGCTGGCCGACTGCCAGGTCGACGGCGGCACGGACGGCCCCGAGATCGAACCGGATTGGGGCGAGCCCGGTCTGTCGCCCGCCGAACGCGTGTTCGGCTGGTGCTCGTTCGAGGTACTGGCTTACAAGACCGGCAACCCCGACACCCCTGTCAACGCGATCCCGCCGCGCGCCTGGGCGCGCTGCCAGTTGCGCTTCGTGGTGGGCGTGGACCCGGACGACCTGATTCCGGCCCTGCGCCGCCACCTGGACAGCCACGGCTTTCCGATGGTGCAGATTTCGCTGACCCGCGAATCCATGTTCCGCGCGACCCGCATCGACCCGGACGACGCCTGGGTGCGCTGGGCCGTGGACTCGCTGGAACGCACCTCGGGTGAAAAGACCGCGCTGCTGCCCAACCTGGGCGGCTCGCTGCCCAACGACATCTTCACCGACGTGCTGGGCCTGCGCACGATCTGGGTGCCGCACTCGTACCCCGGCTGCTCGCAGCACGCGCCCAACGAACACCTGCCGCCGGAACTGCTGCGGCAGGCGCTGGGGTTGATGACCGGGCTGTACTGGGACCTGGGCGCGGGCGGCACGCCGGAGATCAGAAGTCCCAGATGACCGGCACCCAGCGGAACGCGTCGCCGTCCACGGCGACGCGGCCCACTGACGGGAACGGCAGGTGCGCCGCCACGAGCAGACCCTTGTTTTCCGCCAGCTCGCGGAACAGCGCGACACGCACGCGGGCCGACTCCTCGGGGTCGTGCTCGAAGCCGTTGTGCCATTCCGGGTGGTCAAAGCCCACGGGGAAGATGGCATCGCCCGCGAACATCAGGCGCCCGCCGCCGGAGATCAGGTCCACGACACAGTGGCCAGGCGTGTGCCCGCCCGTCAGGCGCACGATCACGCCGGGCGCCACTTCCTTGCGATCGTCGAAGACCTGGATCTGATCACGGTACGTCTCGTAGAAGCTCTTCGCCGTCGAGCGCAGCACGGCGGGCACCGGCTTGGGCATGACCGTCTGCGAAAAGTCCGGCGAGGTCCAGAACGCGACTTCGGTTGCATTGACGTGGATGCGCACGTCCTTGCGGAGGCGCTCCTTCACGCCGGGGACCAGCAGGCCGCCTACGTGGTCCATGTGCATGTGCGTGATGATGACGTCCGTCACGGACTCCAGCGGAATGCCGGCCGATTGCAGGCGCTGCGGGAACTGGCCCGCGCGCGGAAAGCCCGAGAACTGGCCGCCCAGCCCCGCGTCGATAAGGATGGTCTGGTCACCGCTGCGCGCGACCATCACGTTCAGCGGCCAGTCGAAGGCGTCCGGCGGCATGAACATGTGATCGAGCCAGTTGGCCAGATCGGCCGGATCGGCATTGGTGGCCATCGTCGACGTGGGCAGCGGCAACACGCCGTCGCTGACGACCAGCGCGTCGATATCGCCCACCTGCACGGCGTAGCGGGAAGGCACCAGATCGATGGCCTGGTGGGTAATGGGGTCCAAAGTGTCTGCGTTAAACATGGCGAAATCTCCTTGAAGACGGCCGGATCAGCCGGCCGGAAACCGGCGCCCTCGCGCCGGGTTATTGCGTGGCGGCGCGTGCGTCAGCCGCGCAGGAAAGCCAGCAGATCGGCGTTGATGCGGTCCTGCATGGTGGCCGTCAGGCCGTGCGGCGCGCCCGGGTAGTAGATAGCCTGCGCGTTCTTCACCAGGCGCACGGCCTTCTTGGCCGAGTCGTGGATCGGCACGATCTGGTCGTCTTCGCCGTGCATGAACAACGTGGGCACGTCGATCTTCTTCAGGTCTTCGGTGAAATCCGTTTCCGAGAACGCCTTGACGCACTCGTAGGCGTTCTTCTGGCCGCTCTGCATGCTCCACAGCCAGAACTGGTCCAGCTGGCCCTGCGACACCTTTGAACCCGGGCGATTGGCGCCGTAGAACGGCACGGCCAGATCCTTGTAGAACTGCGAGCGATCGCCCGCCACGCCGTCGCGGATGCCGTCGAATACCGACAGCGGCAGGCCTTCCGGATTGGCGGCCGACTTCAGCATCACCGGCGGCACCGCGCCGATCAGCACGGCGCGCGACACGCGCTTCGTGCCGTGCCGCCCGATATAGCGCGCCACTTCGCCGCCGCCGGTGGAGTGGCCCACCATCGCGATGCTCTTGACGTCCAGCGCCTCGATCAACTGCGCCAGATCGTCGGCGTAGGTGTCCATGTCGTTGCCGTTGGACGGCTGCGAAGAACGCCCATGGCCGCGACGGTCATGCGCAATCACGCGAAAGCCATTGCGCGCCAGGAAGTGCAGTTGTCCGTCCCACGCATCCGCGTTCAGCGGCCAGCCGTGCGAGAACGTAACGACCGGGCCGGCGCCCCAGTCCTTGTAGTACAGCGTCGTGCCGTCTTTCGTGACGAAGGTGTTGCTGTTCATGGGAGTGCTCCGTTGGGGTTGGGAATTGCGCTGCGGGCTGCTTGTGCGCCGATGGCAAAGGCGCTGCCAGCCAGGAGCGCGCTGCCGGCAAGCAGCGTGCGCCGGGCGGCGTTATACGAGTCGTTCATGGGGATCCTCAAGGTCGGAAGAGACAGTGAGGGCATCGTAGGACTGCGCCCGCGAGCGCGGTAGACACGGCGCGGGAAGCACGATGTTGTGCGATGCGCACCAATGCCGGCGGGAGGTTGCCGGCGTGCGCGAGACAGGCGCTATTCGGGCAGCGCCGAATCCCGATACGCCACGGCGATCATCGCCGTCAGCACGAAGGTCATGGCGACGCACGCCACTGCGCCCAACACGCCCTGCAGCGCCTGCACGCCCACGTAGTCATACATCAGCGGGAGCAGATCGTTGGTGGCATGCGCGGCCAGGACCAGCAACACCAGGAACCCCAGCATCAACGGCCAGCGTGGATAACGCATCGCGGCGCGCACCGCGCCAAAGCCATATTCGCCGGTGACCGCGACGCGTGGCAGGCTTACGCCGTACACGGCCAGCCCGTACAGCACGGGCACCCACACCACCACCAGCAACGCGATCAGCACGCCGTAGAACAGCGGTTCGTTGGCGCCGCCCATCAGCATGTACAGCACATACGGCAGGTCGCCGGTGGCGCGCGCAAGCGCCATGACGCCAACCACCAGCCCGCCCAGCAGCACCAGATGCCGAGCTTCCGGGTTGCCGCCGCGCGGCGCGGCCGCATGCGCTGTTTCGCCAAGCAGGATGACCCGATGCCAGGCGTAGGTGGTGCGCGCGAGGGCGATCAGGCAGACGAGCGCCAGCGCGAGGATCAGCCAATCCACAAGCCCGTACAGCCGGGACGTCATCAGCGCAAACGGCAACGTCAGCATGAACACGGCCAGTGACCACGGCGCGGCGGCCAGCATGGCGCGGCCGTGCTGCCTGATGACGCCCACTGTCGCGGCGATGAAACGACCTGCTCCGGGTTTGCTGGACACGAGACTCCCTTGCTCAGAAATGATGGTGCTCGTTTATACCGCACGCAGCCTATTCACCCGATCCCCTGTCGCGTATCTCGGTTACCCTTGCGGACCTTTTCTTTCTACCGAGTCTTCATGAAGTCGCTTCCCCTCGCATTTGCTGCCCTTGCCACCACCCTGCTGCCCACGCTGGCGCACGCCGCGTACACGCCCACCGAGATCGAACGGGCGGTGCTCGAGTACGGCATACGCGAAGAACATGATGCCTTGCTCCGGGCCGACTGGCGCCTGCTGGGCCGGATGATGGACATATCGCGTGTGGACCCCGCGGATATCTCGGACATGTACGCCAAGGGTCCGACGGACAAGGCGCCGGCCGTGATCGAAGATTCCTTCGTGTTCAAGGCGACGATCGATGCGGCAGCGGCGAAGGCCGGCGTCGTGACGTTCGCCGGCACCCGCGGGGCCACCGTCCGCGCCACGCTGCCGGCAGGCGCGCAGCCCGCCAACGACCTGATGTTGACCTGCGCCAAGCTGGCTTTTGCCGATGGCGTCGCCACGTTCTCGCAGTGCCAGAACTGGACGCCCGTCGCCGAGAAGACCGTTGCGGATTTTCGCGCCGACATCGCCGGATTCCTGCAAGGCAAGCCCGCGAAGAAGTACGTGGCCAAGTTCGTGATCGACTACTTCGTCGTCGCGGGCGACATGCCGGCCAAGGCCGGCTGCCCCGACGACCGCAAGGCCTGCGACGAGGCGATCCGCAAGACCGACATGACGCGCGCGGGCTATCAGGCCGTGACTGAGCGCCTGAACGCGGCGGGCGTGCAGACCGGGCGCTAAGCCTTTCAGGCCATTCCTGCGTGCCCTCCATTGCGGGCGCGCAGGCAGCCGCTACTCAGGCGGCGCCCAGCGTCACTAGTCCCGAGGCGTTCAGCTGCGGCCGGGCTCCGTCCTGGCCGCAGCGGCGTTGGCCTGCGTTTCGGCCTGTACTTCGGCCTCCGCCTCGGCCTCGGCCCGAGCCTCCAGCTCATTGCCCAGCACCTCGGCCGAATCCTCGTTGCTGGCTTCCGGCTTCAGGCGGCGGCGCGTATGGCCCGCGGCGCGCGCGCTGTTGCCCTCGTCCGCACGCTCGGCCTGCACGTGCACATTGGCCGCAGGCGCGTAGCCGCGCTTGTCCTGACCGAAGTAGACCACCGTGTGCGGGTACGGCAGCTCGATGCCC
>Ga0213828_1000285_pt1 | contig 51703 bp, 47 predicted proteins | sample MC6MC0897MG_FD_180664 | JGI IMG/M metagenome (GOLD analysis project Ga0213828, IMG submission 180664) | Enriched soil aggregate microbial communities from Iowa State University, Ames, United States - MC6-MC0897-MG | ecosystem: Environmental > Terrestrial > Soil > Unclassified | place: USA: Iowa...
CCGATCAGTGTCACGTTGCTCATGATGACGGTCTCCGAAGAAAAACACCCTGCGAAAGCGTACGCCTCGCAGGGTGCCGGGGTGACCATCTCATTAAGTAAGCCGCCGTAAGGGCGGAAAGGTGACTATGCGTCGACATCGCAAATGAATGCGAATAAAAAAATCAAAACAACCAACAACCAACAACCAACAACCAACAACCAACAACCAACAACCAACAACCAACAACCAATCTAGCACCAATAAAAAAACCCGCATCACTCTCGCAACACGGGTCCTTCAAAATCCAAACTCAAACCACCCGGATCACCGCTCCAGCAGAATCCGCAACATCCGCCGCAGCGGCTCCGCAGCCCCCCACAGCAACTGGTCGCCAACAGTGAAGGCCCCGAGGTACTGCGACCCCATGTTCAGCTTGCGCAAACGCCCGACAGGCACGTTCAGGGTCCCGGTCACCTGGGTAGGGCTCAGCTCCTGCATGCTGATCTCACGCTGGTTCGGCACCAGCTTCACCCAAGGGTTGTGCTGGCTGATCATGCCTTCGATATCCGCCAGCGGCACGTCCTTGTTCAGCTTGATGGTCAGCGCCTGGCTGTGGCAACGCATGGCGCCAATCCGCACGCAGATACCGTCGACCGGAATCGGGCTCTTGAAGCGGCCGAGGATCTTGTTGGTTTCGGCCTGGGCCTTCCACTCTTCGCGGCTCTGGCCGTTCGGCAGCTCCTTGTCGATCCACGGGATCAGGCTGCCGGCCAGCGGCACGCCGAAGTTGTCAGTCGGGAAGCCCTCGCCGCGCATGGCCTCGGCCACCTTGCGGTCGATGTCGAGGATGGCGCTGGCCGGGTTGGCCAGGTCATCGGCGACCGCCGCGTGAATACCGCCCATCTGCTTGATCAACTCACGCATGTTCTGCGCGCCGGCGCCGGAGGCCGCCTGATAGGTCATGGCGCTCATCCACTCGACCAGGCCGGCTTCGAACAGGCCGCCCAGGCCCATCAGCATCAGGCTGACGGTGCAGTTGCCGCCGATGTAGTTCTTGGTGCCCGCATCCAGCTGCTGGTCGATGACCTTACGGTTGACCGGGTCAAGGATGATCACCGCGTCATCCTGCATGCGCAGGGACGAGGCCGCGTCGATCCAGTAGCCCTGCCAGCCAGCTTCACGCAGCTTGGGGAACACTTCGTTGGTGTAGTCGCCGCCCTGGCAGGTCAGGATGACGTCGAGGGTCTTGAGCTCATCGATGTTGTAGGCATCCTTGAGCGGCGCAATGTCTTTGCCCACCGCCGGGCCCTGGCCACCGACATTGGAGGTGGTGAAGAACACCGGCTCGATCAGGTCGAAGTCCTGCTCTTCGAGCATCCGCTGCATGAGCACGGAACCGACCATTCCACGCCAACCGATCAGACCTACACGTTTCATCGCAACTACACCTTTGCTAAAAGTGGGCCGCCACCGGGAGTTTTGGGTGGCGGGCCAGAGAGATTACAGATTCCGCAGCGCTGCGACTACTGCGTCGCCCATTTCCTGCGTACCGACCTTGCGGCAACCTTCGGAGAAGATGTCACCTGTGCGCAGGCCCTGGTCCAGCACCAGGCTCACCGCCTGCTCGATCGCCTCGGCGGCGGCCGACTGGTTGAAGCTGTAGCGCAGCATCATCGATACCGAAAGAATGGTTGCCAATGGGTTGGCGATGCCCTGCCCGGCGATGTCCGGCGCCGAGCCGTGGCACGGCTCGTACATGCCCTTGTTGTCGGCATCCAGCGACGCCGAGGGCAGCATGCCGATGGAACCGGTGAGCATGGAAGCCTCATCCGACAGGATGTCGCCGAACATGTTGTCGGTCACCACCACGTCGAACTGCTTGGGCGCGCGCACCAACTGCATGGCAGCGTTGTCGACGTACATGTGGCTCAGCTCGACGTCCGGGTAGTCCTTGGCCACTTCCTCGACCACTTCACGCCACAGCTGGCTGGAAGCCAGGACGTTGGCCTTGTCCACCGAGCACAGTTTCTTGCCGCGTACACGGGCCATGTCGAAGCCGACGCGGGCGATGCGGCGCACTTCGCTTTCGCTGTACGGCAGGGTGTCGTACGCCTGGCGCTCGCCGCCTTCCAGCTCACGCTGGCCGCGTGGCGCGCCGAAATAGATGCCGCCGGTCAGCTCGCGGACGATGAGGATATCCAGGCCGGCGACGATCTCTGGTTTGAGCGACGAGGCGTCGGCCAGTTGCGGATAGAGGATGGCCGGGCGCAGGTTGGCGAACAGGCCCAGTTGCGAGCGGATCTTCAGCAAGCCGCGCTCCGGGCGGATGTCACGCTCGATCTTGTCCCACTTCGGGCCACCCACGGCGCCCAGCAGCACGGCGTCAGCCTGGCGGGCACGCTCCAGGGTCTCGTCGGCCAGCGGCACGCCGTGCTTGTCGATGGCCGCGCCACCTATCACGTCGTGGGTGAGGCTGAAGCCGAGCTGGAACTTGTCGTTGGCCAGCTCCAGCACCTTGACCGCCTCGGCCATGATTTCCGGACCGATGCCATCACCTGGGAGAATCAGAATCTGCTTGCTCATGCTTTCCTCTATCCAATCAAGCGGCGCGCCCTGTCGGCGCGCCGATAAACTCAGTGTCCAACGGGCCTCATCGCGGGGCAGGCCCGCTTCCACGCGTGGTGATGAGGCCTTCGATCAATCGCGGAACAACCACGGCTGACTGGCGCGGTGCTTGCCCTCGAACGCCTTGATCGCGTCGCGGTCCTGCAGGGTCAGGCCGATGTCGTCCAGGCCATTGAGCAGGCAGTGCTTGCGGAAGGCGTCGATTTCGAACTTCAGCACTTTGCCGTCCGGACGAGTCACGGCCTGGGCGTCGAGGTCGATGGTCAACTGGTAGCCCGGGTTGGCCTCGACTTGCCTGAACAGCTCGTCGACTTCGGCGGCGTCGAGAATGATCGGCAATAGGCCATTCTTGAAGCTGTTGTTGAAGAAAATATCGGCGAAGCTCGGCGCGATCACGCTGCGGAAGCCGTACTCGTCGAGCGCCCATGGGGCGTGCTCGCGGCTCGAGCCGCAACCGAAGTTCTCCCGCGCCAGCAGCACGCTGGCCCCCTGGTAGCGCGCGTGGTTGAGCACGAATTCCTGGTTCAGCGGGCGCTTGCTGTTGTCCTGGTAGGGCTGGCCGACGTCCAGGTAGCGCCACTCGTCGAACAGGTTGGGACCAAAGCCGGTGCGCTTGATCGACTTGAGGAACTGCTTGGGGATGATCTGGTCGGTGTCGACGTTGGCACGGTCCAACGGCGCGACGAGGCCAGTGTGCTGGGTAAAGGCTTTCATGCTGCGCTCCCTTGGATCAACTCGCGGACATCGATGAAGTGGCCGGTCACCGCGGCAGCGGCCGCCATGGCCGGGCTGACCAGGTGGGTACGACCACCGGCGCCCTGACGGCCTTCGAAGTTGCGGTTGGAGGTGGACGCGCAGTGCTCGCCGCTCTCCAGGCGGTCCGGGTTCATCGCCAGGCACATCGAACAGCCTGGCTCACGCCATTCGAAACCGGCTTCGACGAAGATCTTGTCCAGGCCTTCGCGCTCGGCCTGGGCCTTGACCAGGCCCGAGCCCGGCACGACGATGGCCTGCTTGACGGTAGCGGCTACCTTGCGGCCCTTGGCGATTTCGGCTGCGGCGCGCAGGTCTTCGATACGCGAGTTGGTGCACGAGCCGATGAACACGCGGTCCAGCTGGATATCGGTGATCGCCTGGTTGGCGGTCAGGCCCATGTACTTCAAGGCACGCTCGATCGAACCACGCTTGACCAGGTCGGCTTCGGCAGCCGGGTCCGGCACGCGCTGGTCGACGGCCAACACCATCTCGGGCGAGGTGCCCCAGCTGACCTGTGGCTTGATCTGGCTGGCATCCAGCTCCACTACGGTGTCGAACACGGCATCGTCATCCGACACCAGGTCTTTCCACGACTCGACCGCTTGTTCCCACTGCTTGCCCTTCGGCGCATACGGGCGGCCTTCAACGTAGGCAACGGTGGTGGCGTCAGTGGCCACCAGGCCCACACGGGCACCGGCCTCGATGGACATGTTGCAGATGGTCATGCGGCCTTCCATCGACAATTCGCGGATGGCGCTGCCGGCGAACTCCATGGCGTGGCCGTTGCCACCGGCGGTGCCGATCTTGCCGATCACGGCCAGGACGATGTCCTTGGCGGTAACGCCGGCAGGCAACTGGCCTTCCACGCGCACCAGCATGTTCTTCATCTTCTTGGCGACCAGGCACTGGGTGGCGAGCACGTGCTCAACCTCGGAAGTACCAATGCCGTGGGCCAAGGCGCCGAAGGCGCCATGGGTGGAGGTGTGCGAGTCGCCGCAGACCACGGTCATGCCAGGCAAGGTGGCCCCCTGCTCCGGGCTGATGACGTGGACGATGCCCTGGCGTTCGTCATTCATCTTGAATTCGACGATGCCGTATTCGTCACAGTTTTCGTCAAGGGTCTGCACCTGCAGGCGCGACACCTGGTCGACGATGGCCTCGATACCGCCCTTGCGCTCTGGCGTGGTCGGCACGTTGTGGTCGGGGGTGGCGATGTTGGTGTCGATGCGCCACGGTTTGCGGTTGGCCAGGCGCAGGCCTTCGAAGGCCTGGGGCGACGTCACTTCGTGGATGATGTGGCGGTCGATGTAGATCAAGGACGAGCCGTCATCACGGCGCTTGACCTCATGGGCTTCCCAGAGTTTGTCGTAGAGCGTTTTGCCAGCCATCAGACTGTTCCTCATCAGCGTCTTTCTATGCCAAAGACCCCTTGGCTTGTACGGACGATGCTATGGCGATAGATTGAATAACTCAAATTCATAATTTTCATGCTTTGGATAACCAACAGGAATTCGAACCGTGGACCTGGCCAACCTCAGCGCCTTTATCGCCATTGCCGAAACCGGCACCTTTTCCGGAGCCGGCGAACGCCTGTTCCTGACCCAGCCCGCCATCAGCAAACGCATCGCCGGGCTGGAGCAGCAACTGGATGTACGCCTGTTCGATCGCCTGGGCCGCGAAGTGACCCTGACCGAAGCTGGCCGGGCCCTGTTGCCGCGCGCCTATCAGATCCTCAACGTCCTCGATGATACACGTCGCGCATTGACCAATTTGACCGGAGAGGTGGCGGGTCGCCTGACGCTGGCCACCAGCCATCACATCGGCTTGCACCGCTTGCCCCCACTATTACGGGCTTTTACTCGACAGTACCCCTCGGTGGCGTTGGATATTCAGTTCCTCGATTCGGAAGCGGCCTACGATGAAATCCTCCATGGCCGCGCCGAAATTGCCGTCATCACCCTCGCGCCCGAGCCCCATCACCTGGTCAAGGCCGTGGCGGTGTGGGACGACGCCCTGGATTTCGTCGCCGCCCCCGAACACCCGCTGGCCAGCAACCAGCGGGTCAGCCTGGCCGACGTTGCGCGCCACCCAGCGGTGTTTCCCGGCGGCAATACCTTCACCCACCACATCGTCCAGCGCCTGTTCGAAAGCCAGGGCCTGGTGCCGAACATCGCCATGAGCACCAACTATCTGGAAACCATCAAGATGATGGTGTCGATCGGCCTGGCCTGGAGTGTGCTGCCACGTACTATGCTCGATGAGCAGGTTGCGCCCATCGCCCTGCCCGGCATACAGCTGTCACGCCAGCTAGGCTACATATTGCACACGGAGCGCACGCTATCGAATGCGGCCAGGGCCTTCATGGCGCTGCTCGACAGCCACGCCGGGGCTGCCTGACCGGTCGCAGGCACGGCATTTCTCTCCACAAGGACGCGTTCTCTGCCAAAGGTCTGGTATCGATGCCCAAATCAGCAAACCGCTTTCCGCGCCTGCCCCGTATTCCCGCGGCCGACCCCCAGGAGTCGGAACAGGCCTGGCAGAACGCTCCCCAGTTGCTGGCCGCGCTCAACGCCGCACGCCTGGGCGCCTGGCTGTGGGACATCGAGAGTGGCCGGGTGAGCTGGTCTCGGGGTACCCAGGCGCTGTTCGGCTTCGACCCGCAACGCCCGCTGCCCAACGACGTCGACTACCTCGACCTGCTGCCCGAGGAGGACCGCGCTCGCACACGCCAGGCGTTCCAGGCCGTGGTCAACGGCGAACCGGTCGAGCAGGCCATGCGCCATCGCATCCGCTGGCCCGATGGCAGCGTGCACTGGCTGGAGATCAACGGCAGCCTGACCCACGACCCCCATGGCCGCCCGCAGATGATCGGGGTGATCCGCGAGATCACCCGCCAGCGCGAGCGGGAAACTGCACTGATCAATTCGGAGAAGCGCTTCGCCACCCTGTTCCATCTCAGCCCCAACGCCATTCTCCTGACCCGCCGCCACGACGGCCTGATCATCGAGGTCAACCAGCACTTCGAGCACATGTTTGGCTGGCCAGGCGCTCAAGTAGTTGGCAAGACCAGCGTGGAACTGGGCCTGTGGGTCAACCCCGAGCAACGTCACCAGGTGTTGGACGCCACCCGCGCAGGTAGCGGTCCGTTGACCCTCGAGGTGCAGTTCCGCGCCACCAACGGCAAGATTCACGACGGCATCCTCTGCACCCAGGGCATCGAGCTCGAAGGCGTCACCTACCTGATCAGCACCTTCGTCGACACCACCGAGCGCAAACGCGCCGAACAGGCGCTCAAGGACAGTCAGGAGCGCCTCGACCTGGCCCTGGACTCGGCCCAGCTGGGTACATGGGACTGGCACATCCCCAGCGGCATGCTCTACGGCTCGGCCCGCGCCGCGCAACTGCACGGGCTGGACCCGGTGCCCTTCCACGAATCGTTCGAGGCCTTTTTCGAAGGTGTGCCCGAGCACGAGCGCAGCGTCATGCGCCAGGCCTACCGCAGCCTGCGCGAAGGGCCGGCCGGCAACTACCAGATCACCTACCGGGTACAACTCGACAACGGCGCCTCGCGCTACATCGAAAGCCGCGCCCGCCTGTACCGCGACGACCAGGGCAACCCGCTGCGTATGGCCGGCACCCTGCTCGACATCACCGACCAGGTGGAGCGCGAGCAGCGTCTGACGGCCTCGGAGGAAAAGTTCGCCAGCCTGTTCCAGGTCAGCCCCGACCCGATCTGCGTGACCCGGCAGGACAGTGGCCAGTTCATCGAGATCAACCCGGCGTTCAGCCAGACCTTTGGCTGGGCCCCGGAGCAGATCCTCGGCCACACCGCCGAGGAAATCGGCCTGTGGGCCGAGTCGGCCGAACGCGCCCAACGCATCGAACGGGTGATCCGCGACCAGGCCTTGAGCAATGTGGCGGTGGTGGTCAACCACCGCAACGGCACGCCGCTGACCTGCGTGATCTCCAGCCGCCTGATCAGCGTCGACAGCCAGCCATGCAGCGTCACCACCCTGCGCGACATCACCCAGCAGCAGCGCGCCGAGGCGGCGCTCAAGGCCAGCGAGGAGAAATTTGCCAAGGCGTTCCATTCCAGCCCCGACGCCATCACCATCACCGAGCGCCACAGCGGGCGCTATGTGGAGGTCAACGACGGTTTCAGCCGGTTGACCGGCTACAGCCCCGAAGAGGTGGTCGGCCGCACGGTCTACGAAATCGGCATCTGGGCCGACGAGAAGCAGCGCGCCGCCCTGCTCAACGAGCTGCGCGAGCGCGGCCGGGTGCATCACCGGGAGATGCTGGGCCGCAACAAGCGCGGCGACATCCTTACCGTGGAAGTGTCGGTGGAGCCGATCAGCCTCAACGAAACCGACTGCCTGCTGCTTACCGCTCGCGATGTCAGCCTGCTGAAGAACGCCCAGGCGCAGATCCGCCACCTGGCGTACCACGACCCGCTGACCAACCTGCCCAACCGCGCCCTGCTGATGGACCGCCTGAGCCAGCAGATCGCCCTGCTCAAGCGCCACAACCTGCGCGGCGCCCTGCTGTTCCTCGACCTGGACCACTTCAAGCACATCAACGACTCGCTCGGCCACCCGGTGGGCGACACGGTACTGAAGATCATCACTGCCCGTCTCGAGGCCAGCGTGCGGCTGGAGGACACTGTGGCGCGCTTGGGCGGCGACGAGTTCGTGGTGCTGCTCAGCGGCCTGGAAGGCAGCCGCGAGCAGGTGGAAAACAAGGTTCGCGAACTGGCCGACACCCTGCGCGAGCTGCTGGCCGAACCGATGTCGCTGGACGGCCAGCGCCTGCAGGTCACGCCGAGCATCGGCGTGGCGTTGATCCCCGACCATGGCGCCACCCCCGCCGACCTGCTCAAGCGTGCCGACATCGCCCTGTACCGCGCCAAGGACTCCGGGCGCAACACCACGCAGTTGTTCCACACCACCATGCAGAAGGCCGCCAGCGAGCGCCTGCGCATGGAGAGCGACCTGCGCCTGGCCCTGGCCCGCGGTGAACTGGCCTTGCACTTCCAACCCCAGGTCGACGCCCGCGACAACCGTATCGTCGGCGCCGAAGTCCTGCTGCGCTGGCACCACCCGCAACTGGGCCAGCAGCCTCCGGCGCAGTTCATCCAGGTTCTGGAGGAAAGTGGCCTGATCCTCGAGGTCGGCAGCTGGATCCTCGACGAAGCCTGCGACGCCTGCGCGCGCATGCTCGCAGACGGGCTGATCGACGCCGACGACTTCAGCCTGTGCGTCAACATCAGCCCACGGCAGTTCCGCCAGAACGACTTCGTCGAGCGGGTGCTGCGCAGCCTCGACGACTACCGCCTGCCCCGGCGCATGCTCACACTGGAGATCACCGAAGGCATCGTCATCCAGAACCTCGAGGACACCATCAGCAAGATGCGCGAACTCAAGCACCACGGCGTCAGCTTCGCCATGGACGACTTCGGCACGGGCTATTCGTCGCTCACCTACCTAAAGCGTCTGCCGGTGGATGCGTTGAAGATCGACCAGACCTTCGTACGCGACGCACCGGTCGACCCCAACGACGCCGAGATCGTCCGCGCCATTGTCGCCATGGCCCGCAGCCTGGAGCTGGCGGTGATTGCCGAGGGCGTGGAACTGACCGAGCAGCTGGAGTTCCTCGAGCGGCTGGGTTGCCATCTGTACCAGGGCTATCTGCACAGCCGACCACTGCCGTTACCGGAGTTTCGCCAGATACTGCTGGAGGCACCGGCGGATTACTGAGGCGCTAACCCGGCTGGAGGCGCCGCAGAATGCAAAAAGGGCACCCGAAGGTGCCCTTTCTTCACTGCGCTGAAATCAGTTCAACGCCGGTTTGTCGCCGTTGATCGGGATACGCTTGGCCTTGGCTTCTTCCGGCACGATGCGCAGCAGTTCGATGCTGAGCAGGCCATTGGCCAGGCCCGCGCCCTTGACCTCGATGTGGTCGGCCAGGCGGAACGACAGCTTGAAGGCGCGCTGGGCGATGCCCTGGTGCAGGAAGGTGACGCCTTCGCTGCTGCCGTCGCGCTTGCCGCCGGTCACGGTAAGAACACCTTTTTCGACCTGCAGGTCGAGGTCCTGCTCCTGGAAGCCGGCGGCGGCGACCACGATGCGGTAGTGATCATCGCCATGCTTTTCCACGTTGTAGGGTGGGTAGCTGCTACCCGCCTCGTTACGGGCGGCGGCTTCGAACAGGTCGTTGAAGCGGTCGAAACCGACGGAGTTGCGGAAAAGTGGTGCGAGAGAGAAAGCGGTAGTCATGGTCATGAACTCCTGAGATTCAGCAAGTTAAGTCACTACGCGACCCGACTTCGGCATCGCGTACTCAAGAGATATGTCCTGGCGAAGAGCTTTCAAGGGCTGGCATGAAAAAATTTTGCGATCAAGCCGGCTCAGGCAACACAAGCCTCGACAGCGTGGATTTCCATCCCCAGCAACCCGCTGATCCGCTGACAGTCATCCTCACGACGCAGCTCGGCAAACAGCGTCACCGCTTCGGGGTAGCCGCGGGTCAGCATCGCCAGCCACTGTTTCATCCGCCCCGGGGCGTAGCGTGGCGACAGCTTGTCCTGGGCCTGGCGCCAGAACTCGCGCAGCAGCGGCAGCAGTTCTTCCCAGCTCATCGGCTGGTACTCGACGCCATCGCGGGCCGCAGCGATCTGCAGGGCCAGGTCCGGGCGCGACACCAGCCCACGCCCCAGCATGATGTCTTTCGCACCGCTGACCTCGCGGCAACGCCGCCAGTCATCGACGGTCCAGATCTCGCCATTGGCGAACACCGGCACCTTGACCACATCCTGCACCCGCGCCACCCATTCCCAGTGGGCCGGCGGCTTGTAGCCCTCTACCTTGGTCCGCGCATGCACCACCAGGTGTGCCGAGCCGCCCTCGGCCAGTGCCGTGGCGCAGTCCAGGGCGCCGTCGGGGCTGTCGTAGCCCAGGCGCATCTTCGAGGTCACCGGGATATGCGCCGGCACCGCTCGGCGCACTTCGCGGACGATGGCATGCAACAGCTCCGGCTCCTTGAGCAACACCGCCCCGCCCCGCGACTTGTTGACGGTCTTGGCCGGGCAGCCGAAGTTCAGGTCGATCACCGGCGCGCCAAGCTCGCAGGCCAGCGCCGCGTTCTCGGCCAGGCATACCGGGTCGGAGCCGAGCAATTGCACACGCATCGGCACCCCGGCGGCGGTGCGGGCGCCCTGGCGCAGCTCCGGCGCCAGCTTTTCGAACGAAGAGGCCGGCAGCAGGCGGTCGCAGACACGAATGAACTCGGTGACGCACCAATCGATACCACCCACACGGGTCAGGACGTCGCGCAGGATGTTGTCGACCAGCCCCTCCATGGGGGCCAGGGCAATTTGCATTTCAGGGTCTCGCCATGAAAAAGGCGGCAGTCTAACAAACTTCCGCCAGCCGTCAGCTGCCGGTCAGCGCCGGGCCGTAGCCGTCGATGAATTCCGCCGGCATGCGCCTGGGCTTGCCGCTGGACAGCTCGATGCAGGCAAAGGTGGTCTGCGCCCGCAGCAAGGTCATGCCGTCGCTCGGGCGCTTGAGCTGGAAGCGCCGGGTCATGCGCAGGCGCTGGTCCCAGTCGATGATCCAGGTGGCCAGTTGCAGCTCGTCGTCCTCATAGGCGGCGGCGAGGTAGTCGATCTCATGGCGGACCACCGCCATCGCCCGGTCCAGCCGGCGATACTCGGCCAGGTCCAGCCCCAGGCGCTGGGAGTGGCGCCAGGCGCAGCGCTCCAGCCAGGTGACGTAGACGGCGTTGTTGGCGTGGCCGAGGCCGTCGATATCCTCGTTGCCAACGCGAAGGTCGATGATGAATGGTGCCGCCAGATCCCAGCTCATGCCTGCTCCTGATTTTCAGTGAACGGGCAGAGTGTACCGGATGCTCAGGCGCTTTGCCGCGCCCGCTCGGTGGAGCGTGCGAGCAGCTCGATCACCGCCTGGCCCAGGCGCGGATCGGCTAGCACCCGCTGATGGCCGCCCTCCTCGAGCAGCAGCAGGCGGCTGTCGAACCAAGCCTGGTGAATCAGCGGTGCCTCGCTGGCGAGCACTACGGGATCGTCCTCGGCATGCACCACCAGGCCCGGCACATCCAGTTGATAGGCACTGACATCCAGGCGCGCCACCTGGACGCCGACATCGCGCTCCACCTGGCGGATAAACGCCGCTCGGGCACGGGCCGGCAACCCAAGCCGCCGGGCAAAGCCCCGCAGCACGCCGAGCAAGCGGGCCGGGGCGGCAATACTCACCGCCGCATCGGTACGCAGCCCCCACTGCAGCGCCAGCAACAGGCTTGCACCCCCCATCGAGTGTCCGATCACCGCGCGCAGTGGCGGCAGTTCGGCGGCGGCCTCGAGCAACGCGCGGGCAAACGCCACCACATGCGCTTGCTCGCCCGGCGAGCGCCCGTGTGCCGGCCCTTCCAGCGACACCACGGTATGGCCGCTGTCCACCAGCCGCTCGATCAGTGCCGCGAACTGGGTGGGGCGACCTTCCCAGCCATGCATCAGCAATACCGTCGGCCCCTGCCCCCAGCGCAATGCCGACAACCCGAAGCGCAAGGTGATGCGCTCGGCCCTGGCCAGCAGCGGCAGCTCCCATGGCTTGGGCGGCAGGTTGCGCGGGGTCATGAAGGCGCGGCGCATCTTGCCGGCAACATGTTCAGGGGCCAGGTGGCCGAGGGTGCCATTGACGCCACGAATCCAGCTCAGGGTAGTCATCGCCTTGCTCCAGGGTCAGGTTGCTCAGATCACCGCCGACTTGGCGGCACGCAGTATCCGGTCGGACAGCTCGCCATCGCCCAGGGCGCGGGCCACGGCGAGGCCGCCAACCATCAGGGCGAAATCGGCGAGCGCCTTGTCGATGTCCTCGGGGCGGTCGACCATTTGCGCGGTCATCAGCTCGATGTGTTCGGCCAGCACGTCACGGAAGGCGTCCGGCAGGCGCTGCATTTCGCTCAGCGCATTGGGAATCGGGCAGGCCTGCACCTCGGCATCGCGGTGCTTGCGCGACAGGTAGAAGGCCGCGACCAAGGCACGCCGCTCAGTACCGTCAAGGGCTGGATCAAGCTGGGCGAGCAAGGCACGGCGTTCGGCTAGCAGCTGGCTGAAGGCTTCGAGCATGAGCTCGTCCTTGCTGTCGAAGTGGGCATAGAAGCCGCCGACCGTCAGCCCCGCGGCGCCCATGACCTGGCTGACGCTCGGATCGGCCGGCCCCTGCTGGACCAGTGCGCTGCGCGCCGCATCGAGGATGCGTTGGCGGGTCTTGCTCTTCTTGTCGCTCATGGCTCACCTCTAAATATTATGATCAACATATTATGCTCATAATATTTTCTGGCAAGCTGAATCTGCCGCCATTGATCGGCACAGCTGGATTTTTTGAAAGGCAGAAAAACAAAAGGCCCATTCAATAAGCGAATGAGCCTTATAAGTCCTGCAAAACGCAGGTAAAAAATTGGCGTCCCCTAGGGGACTCGAACCCCTGTTACCGCCGTGAAAGGGCGGTGTCCTAGGCCACTAGACGAAGGGGACTTTAACCTTCGTGCCGACTCACTGCTGCGAATCGTGGCGAATTGGTGGAGCTAAGCGGGATCGAACCGCTGACCTCCTGCATGCCATGCAGGCGCTCTCCCAGCTGAGCTATAGCCCCGAGTAAAACAAAAGACTCATCGATCTGGATGATGAGCCTTTCAACTCCCGCAAAACGCGGGTAAAAGTGGCGTCCCCTAGGGGACTCGAACCCCTGTTACCGCCGTGAAAGGGCGGTGTCCTAGGCCACTAGACGAAGGGGACGTAACCTTCGTGCCGATCCGCTCTCGCGAATCGCGGCAAAATTGGTGGAGCTAAGCGGGATCGAACCGCTGACCTCCTGCATGCCATGCAGGCGCTCTCCCAGCTGAGCTATAGCCCCGGATTTCTAGCCTCTCGGCCCAGCGACATCATGCAACATCGCTTGTGCAAAACTGGCGTCCCCTAGGGGACTCGAACCCCTGTTACCGCCGTGAAAGGGCGGTGTCCTAGGCCACTAGACGAAGGGGACGAACCTTCTTACCTTCAAGACCCGTTCGCTGGAACCGGTCTTGCCTGACGGCCTTGGCCATCAAGCGGAATTTGGTGGAGCTAAGCGGGATCGAACCGCTGACCTCCTGCATGCCATGCAGGCGCTCTCCCAGCTGAGCTATAGCCCCACAATGTCGCTTTGAACCGAATCGCTGGCTGGGTGCCTGGCGTTTCGTTTTCGTTCATCGCTGTGGACGGGGCGCATATTAAGATCGGATTGCAAGGCTGTCAAACGAATTTTCGAAAATATTCAAAAATTTTTTCACAGATAACAATCACTTACCGCCCTGCCCTGCCCCTCTGCGAGGAGTGCGGCCCGTGGGAGCGGGCTTGACCCGCGATGGCGGTCATGTATCCGACATCGCAATCGCGGGGCAAATCGGGTCGCCGCATCGCCGCTCCCACATGGCTGGAAAGCAATCAGGCGATGTTCGCCAGCAGCTTTTCCCACTCCTTGTTTTCCTTCTTCGACACGCCGCCGAGCAGGTCGATGGCCTGGCGCAGACGGTAGCGGGTCAGGTCGGGGCCGAGGATTTCCATGGCGTCGAGCACCGACACCGAGCTGGCCTGGCCGGTGATGGCGGCGAACATCAGCGGCATGGCGTCGCGCAACTTGAGCTCCAGCGACTCGACCACGGCCTGGATGCAGGCGGTGATGCGGTCCTTTTCCCACTGGCGCAGGCTTTCCAGCTTCCACAGGATCAGCTGCATCACCTGGCGTACCTGGTCGGCCGACAGTTTCTTGCTCTCGAACAGCTTGGCATCGAGCTTCAGCGCGCCTTCGAAGAAGAAGCCACCCAGCGGGGCGACCTGGCTGAAGGTTTCGACCCGGCCCTGAACATGCGGGGCGATCTTCATCATGTAGTCGCTGTTGAACGCCCACTTCTGCACGCGCGCGGCGAACTCTTCCACCGGCAGTTCACGCAGCCATTGGCCGTTGAGCCACGACAGTTTCTCGATATCGAAAATCGGCCCGCCCAGGGAGATGCGCGACAGGTCGAAGTGCTCGACCATCTCGGCCAGCGAGAACTTCTCGCGCTCGTCCGGCATCGACCAGCCCATGCGCCCCAAGTAGTTGAGCATGGCTTCGGGCATGAAGCCCATGCGCTCGTAGAAGGTCACCGAGGTCGGGTTCTTGCGCTTGGACAGCTTGCTCTTGTCCGGGTTGCGCAGCAGCGGCATGTAGCACAGCTTGGGCTGCTCCCAGCCGAAGTACTCGTACAGCTTGATCAGCTTGGGCGCCGATGGCAGCCACTCTTCACCACGCAGCACATGGGTGATGCCCATCAGGTGGTCGTCGACCACATTGGCCAGGAAGTACGTCGGCAGGCCGTCGTTCTTCATCAGCACCTGCATGTCCATGCGATCCCATGGAATCTCGACATCGCCACGCAGCATGTCCGGGACCACGCAGATGCCTTCGCTCGGCACCTTCATGCGAATCACGTGGGGCTCGCCAGCGGCCAGACGGCGCTGCACTTCCTCGTCGCTCAGCAGCAACGCGCGGCCGTCATAGCGCGGGGTTTCGCCGCGAGCCATCTGCTCGGCACGCATCTGCTCCAGCTCTTCGGCGGTGCAGAAGCAGTAGAAGGCATGGCCTGCATCGACCAGCTCCTTGGCATATCTGGCGTAGATCTCGCCGCGCTCGCTCTGCCGGTACGGGCCATGCGGGCCGCCGACGTCCGGGCCTTCGTTCCATTCGATGCCGAGCCAGCGCAGTGCGTCGAAGATCTGCTGCTCCGACTCACGGGTGGAGCGCAACTGGTCGGTGTCTTCGATACGCAGGATGAACTCACCGCCATGCTGCTTGGCGAAGCAGTAGTTGAACAGGGCGATGTAGGCGGTGCCGACATGGGGATCGCCGGTGGGCGATGGCGCAATACGCGTGCGAACGGTGGTCATTGAGAGTCTCGAACGAAGAGAAACAAAGGCGCGATATTAGCAGGGAGCGGGCATCGGGCTCCAGCAATGGCGCTATCGTCACTTGTGACCTTGCCATCGGCCGCTGTTAAATTTACTTACACTTTTGCAATGAATGCCCCCATGCCTAGCCCACTCAAACGTCGCTTGCTGGTCTTCATCACCCTGGTGTTGCTGGTCGGCCTCGCCTTCCTGGCCCACTGGTACTTCAAGGGACGCTTCTACGAGAGCACCGACAACGCCTATGTGCAGGGGGAGATCACGCGTATCTCCAGCCAGCTGGGGGCGCGTATCGACGAGGTGCCCGTCGAGGACAACCAGCACGTGAGCAAAGGCGACGTGCTGGTGCGCCTGGAGGCCGCCGACTTCGAGCTGGCCGTCGAGCGTGCCCGCGCCGCCCTGGCCAGCCGTGAGGCCGAACTCGCCCAGGCGCGCAGCCGCCTGACCCAGCAAGGCAGCCTGATCGCGGCGGGCCAGGCCCAGGTTGCCGCCAACCAGGCCACCCTCGACCGCTCGCAACTGGACCTCAACCGCGCCCAGGCCCTGCGCAAACCTGGGTTCGTCTCCGAAGAGCGAGTGACAACCCTGTCGGCCGAAAGCCATGTCGCCCGCTCCCAGGTGGACAAGGCCCAGGCCGACCTCAAGGGCCAGCGCCAACAGGTCGACGCCCTGGCCGCCGAACTCAAGCGCCTCGACGCACAGATCGCCAATGCCCACGCCGACCTGGCCCAGGCCGAGCTGAACCTGACCCGCTGCGCGATCCACGCGCCGATCAGCGGCACCATCGGCCAGCGCAACGCACGCAACGGCCAGGTGGTGCAGGCCGGCGCCTACCTGCTGTCTATCGTCCCCGACGAAGACATCTGGGTACAGGCCAACTTCAAGGAAACCCAAATTGGCAGGATGCACCCCGGGCAACGCGCCGAGCTGGTGTTCGACAGCTACCCCGACACACCGGTCGAAGGCCGTGTCGACAGCCTGTTCGCCGCCTCCGGCGCGCAGTTCAGCCTGCTGCCGCCGGACAATGCCACGGGCAACTTCACCAAGGTCGTACAGCGCCTCCCGGTCAAGCTGACCTTCGCCGCGGACAACCCCCTGCACGGTCGCATCCGTCCAGGTATGTCGGTTACCGTCACCGTCGACCTGCGTGGCGAAGACGACGACCAGCATGGCCGGTGACGCGCTGCTGCGCCCCACCGCCGAGCCGACCCGGCGCGACTGGATCGCGGTGATGAGCGTGATGCTCGGCGCCTTCATGGCGGTGCTGGACATCCAGATCACCAACTCCTCGCTCAAGGACATCCAGGGCGCGCTGTCGGCGACCCTGGAGGAAGGCTCATGGATCTCCACCTCCTACTTGGTGGCCGAGATCATCATGATCCCGCTGACCGCCTGGCTGGTGCAGTTGCTCTCGGCCCGACGCCTGGCGGTGTGGGTATCGCTGGGATTTCTGCTGTCGTCGCTGCTGTGCTCGATGGCCTGGAACCTCGAGAGCATGATCGTGTTCCGCGCCCTGCAGGGCTTCACCGGCGGCGCGCTGATCCCGCTGGCCTTCACCCTGACGCTCATCAAACTGCCCGAGCACCACCGCGCCAAGGGCATGGCCATGTTCGCCATGACCGCCACCTTCGCCCCGTCCATCGGCCCGGCCCTGGGCGGCTGGCTGACCGAGAACTGGGGCTGGGAATACATCTTCTACATCAACATCCCGCCGGGGCTGCTGATGATCGCCGGGCTGCTCTACGGGCTGGAAAAGCAGGAAGCCCACTGGGAACTGCTCAAGAGCACCGACTACGCCGGCATCGTCACCCTCGGCCTGGGCCTGGGTTGCCTGCAGGTGTTTCTTGAGGAAGGCCATCGCAAGGACTGGCTGGAGTCGGGCCTGATCGTCAGCCTGGGCACCATCGCCCTCCTCGCCCTGATCCTGTTCATGATCCTGCAGTTCTCCCGGCCGCACCCGTTGATCAACCTGCGCATCCTCGGCAACCGCAACTTCGGCCTGTCGAGCATCGCCAGCCTGGGCATGGGTGTCGGCCTGTATGGCTCGATCTACCTGCTGCCGCTCTACCTGGCGCAGGTGCAGGGCTATAACGCCCTGCAGATCGGCAAGGTGATCATGTGGATGGGCGTACCGCAGCTGTTCCTGATCCCGCTGGTACCGCAACTGATGAAGGTGATCCCGCCGAAGGTGCTGTGCGCCCTGGGCTTCTGCCTGTTCGGCGCGGCCAGTTTCGGCTCCGGCGTGCTCAACCCGGATTTTGCCGGCCCGCAGTTCAACCAGATCCAGGTGATCCGCGCCCTCGGCCAGCCGATGATCATGGTGACCATCTCGCTGATCGCCACCGCCTACATCCAGCCGCAGGACGCAGGGTCGGCTTCGAGCCTGTTCAATATCCTGCGCAACCTGGGAGGCGCCATCGGCATCGCCCTGCTGGCGACGCTACTGGATGCGCGGACCAAGGTGTACTTCGACTATTTGCGCGAGGCGGTGGTGCCGAACAATCCGCAGGTCGCCGAACGCCTGGCGCAACTGGCCGAACGCCTGGGCAGCGACAATGCGGCACTGGGCAAACTGTCCGAGATCACCCACCAGCAGGCCTTGATCATGGCCTACAACGATGCCTTCCACTTTGTCGGCGTCGGCCTGGTGGTGAGCATGCTGGCGGTGCTGTTGACGCGCAAGCTGCCACAGGGGTTGAAGGCAGGGGAAGCACATTGAGGGGGCGCTACCCGCCCCATCGCCGGCAAGCCGGCTCCCACACCGACCGCGTCGATTTCAAGGTATTTACCCAAACTTGCGCAAACACTGTGGGAGCCGGCTTGCCGGCGAATGGGCTGCGAAGCGGCCCCTGTCTCCCACAGAGATAACACCCTGATCCATCAACTGGCCAGCAAGCGTTCGCGCAACTGTCCGATCTCGTCGCGCAATTGCGCCGCCGCCTCGAACTCCAGGTCGCGGGCAAACTGGAACATCTTCTCTTCCAGTTGCTTGATGCGCTTGGTGATCTGTGCCGGGGTCTGCAGCTCGACCTCGTAGCGCCCGGCCTCTTCCGCCGCCTTGGCCATGCCCTTGCGCTTCTTGCTGCGGGCTCCGGGCACGGTGGCGCCTTCAAGGATGTCGGTGATGTCCTTGACCACGCCCTTGGGCACGATGCCGTTGGCCTGGTTGAAGGCGACCTGCTTCTCGCGGCGTCGCTCGGTCTCGTCGATGGCGCGCTGCATGGAGCCGGTGATGTTGTCGGCGTATAGAATCGCCCTGCCGTTGAGGTTACGCGCAGCGCGGCCGATGGTCTGGATCAGCGAGCGCTCCGAGCGCAGGAAACCTTCCTTGTCGGCGTCGAGGATCGCCACCAGCGACACCTCGGGCATGTCCAGGCCCTCGCGCAGCAGGTTGATCCCCACCAGCACGTCGAAAGTCCCCAGGCGCAGGTCGCGGATGATCTCGACCCGTTCGACGGTGTCGATGTCCGAGTGCAGGTAGCGCACCCGCACATCATGGTCAGCCAGGTAGTCGGTGAGGTCCTCGGCCATGCGCTTGGTCAGCGTGGTGGCCAGCACCCGCTCGCCCAGGGCGACGCGCTTGCCGATCTCCGAGAGCAGGTCGTCGACCTGGGTCAGCGCCGGGCGCACCTCGACCTGCGGGTCGACCAGGCCGGTCGGCCGCACCACCTGCTCCACCACCCGCCCGGCGTGCTCGGCCTCGTAGGGGCCGGGAGTAGCGGAGACGAAGATGGTCTGCGGGCTGACCGCCTCCCACTCATCGAAACGCATGGGCCGGTTGTCGAGGGCCGACGGCAGGCGGAAGCCGTACTCCACCAGGGTTTCCTTGCGCGAACGGTCGCCCTTGTACATGGCGCCGACCTGGGGAACGCTGACGTGGGATTCGTCGATCACCAGCAGCGCGTCATCCGGCAGGTAGTCGTAGAGCGTGGGCGGCGGCGCGCCGGCCGGGCGGCCGGAGAGGTAGCGCGAGTAGTTCTCGATGCCGTTGCAGTAGCCCAGCTCGAGGATCATCTCCAGGTCGAAACGGGTGCGCTGCTCCAGGCGCTGCGCCTCGACCAGCTTGTTGCTCGAGTTCAAGTACTCAAGGCGCTGTTTGAGTTCTTCCTTGATGCCGTCCACCGCCTCGACCAGGGTTTCCCGTGGGGTCACGTAGTGGCTCTTGGGGTAAAAGGTGAACCGCGGCAGCTTGCGGATGACCTCGCCGGTGAGCGGGTCGAAGGCGGCGATGTTCTCCACTTCGTCATCGAACAACTCGATGCGGATGGCCTCCAGGTCCGATTCGGCCGGGAAGATGTCGATCACGTCGCCGCGCACGCGGAAGGTGGCGCGGGCGAAATCCATCTCGTTGCGGGTGTATTGCAGATCGGCCAGGCGCCGCAGCAGGGCGCGCTGGTCGAGCTTGTCGCCACGGTCGACGTGCAGGACCATCTTCAGGTACGTCTCGGGGCTGCCCAGGCCGTAGATGCACGATACGGTGGTGACGATGATCGCGTCGCGCCGCTCCAGCAGCGCCTTGGTCGCCGACAGGCGCATCTGTTCGATATGGTCGTTGATCGAGGCGTCCTTCTCGATGAAGGTGTCCGACGACGGCACATAGGCTTCCGGCTGGTAGTAGTCGTAATAGGAGACGAAGTATTCGACGGCGTTGTTCGGGAAGAATGCCTTGAACTCGCCGTAGAGCTGGGCGGCCAGGGTCTTGTTCGGCGCCAGCACCATGGTCGGGCGCTGCACCTGCTGGATGACGTTGGCGATACTGAAGGTCTTGCCCGAGCCGGTCACCCCGAGCAGGGTCTGGTGCGAAAGGCCGGCGTCGATGCCCTCGACCATCTGGCGGATGGCCTCGGGCTGATCGCCGGCCGGCTGGAAGCGGGTGACGAGCTGGAACTCGGACATGACGGACCTCGTGGATGTCGCGGCAACTGTAAATTTAGCCAGTAGTCTATACCCAAATGCGCCCCCGGGGCGCCAGATTCAAGTGCGACCCTCGCCCCTTCAAGGCAATGGACCGGGCAATTCGACCAATGGTCGAAAAATATTTGCGCAAACAGCCGGAAAAGCTGCGCCAGACTGTCGCAGTGACCGGTGGGTATCACTATACTGACTCCCCGTTTGCGCACCGCTTCAGTGCCTTCGGCTGGAGCGTGGCGACCCTATCACTCTCCTATCAGAGCCAAGGTAACAATGAGCCTGTTTTCCGCTGTCGAGCTGGCACCCCGCGACCCTATCCTGGGCCTCAACGAAGCATTCAACGCCGACCCACGCACCGACAAGGTGAACCTGGGCGTGGGCGTCTACTGCAATGAGGAAGGCCGCATCCCGCTGCTGCGCGCGGTGATCGCAGCCGAGACCGCCCGTGCCGCCCAGCACGCCTCCCGCGGCTACCTGCCGATCGACGGCATCGCCCAGTACGACCAGGCCGTGCAGAAGCTGATCTTCGGCGCCGAATCGCCGTTGCTGGCCGCAGGCCGCGTGGTCACCGTGCAGGCCGTCGGCGGTACCGGCGCGCTGAAGATCGGCGCTGACTTCCTCAAGCGCCTGCAGCCGGGTGCCGTGGTCGCCATCAGCGACCCGAGCTGGGAAAACCACCGCGCCCTGTTCGAGAGCGCCGGTTTCCCGGTACAGACCTACCGCTACTACGATGCCGCCAGCCAGGACGTCAACCGCGCCGGCATGCTCGAAGACCTTAACAGCCTGCCATCGGGCTCGGTCATCGTGCTGCACGCCTGCTGCCACAACCCGACCGGCGTCGACCTGTCGCTGGACGACTGGAAGAACGTGCTGGAAGTGGTCAAGGCCAAAGGCCACATCCCGTTCCTCGACATGGCCTACCAAGGCTTCGGTGCCGGCATCGACGAAGACGCCTTCGCCGTGCGCCTGTTCGCCGAATCGGGCCTGGAGTTCTTCGTCTCCAGCTCGTTCTCCAAGTCGTTCTCGCTGTACGGCGAGCGTGTTGGGGCACTGTCGATCGTCACCGCCTCGAAGGACGAGAGCACCCGCGTGCTGTCGCAAGTCAAGCGGGTTATCCGCACCACCTACTCCAACCCGCCGACCCACGGCGCCAGCATCGTCGCCGCGGTGCTCAACAGCCCCGAGTTGCGCCAGATGTGGGAAACCGAGCTGGCCGAGATGCGCGAGCGTATCCACGGCATGCGCAAGCAGATGGTCGAGCTGCTGGCCGAGTACGGCGCCAAGCGTGACTTCAGCTTTGTCGGCCGCCAGTGCGGCATGTTCTCCTACTCGGGCCTGACCGTTGAACAAGTGGCACGCCTGAAGAACGAGTTCGGCATCTACGCGCTGGACACTGGCCGCATCGCGGTCGCCGCGCTGAACCAGAGCAACATCCACGTGGTCACCAAGGCCATCGTAGAAGTGCTGTAACTGCTTGATTGTCTAGGGGAAGCTTGACTTCCCCAAGACACGCAGTAAGATACGCGCAGATTCCGCGATAGCTCAGTCGGTAGAGCAAATGACTGTTAATCATTGGGTCCCTGGTTCGAGTCCAGGTCGCGGAGCCAAACACTGAAAACCTCCAGAGGCGCAAGCACTGGAGGTTTTTTATTGCCTGCGGTTCAGCGCTTTGGCAACGGCTCGGTCACCGGCTTGCCCTCCTCCACCAGGCTCCATACCAGAAGCTTGGCTGGCGCACTTTTGCTGGCATTGCGTGAGACGCTGTGCACCGTCCCCGGGGCCTCGTACCAGAATTCGCCGGCCTTGTAGGTCTTCTCCGGTTCGTCATTGAGCTTGGATGTCACCGCCCCTTCCAGCACATAGGCCATGACCGCACCCGGATGCCAGTGGCCGGGCGATGCCTCGCCAGGGGCATAGCTCACCGTGAGCATCACGGCTTTGTTGCCGGGAGCATTGGTGGGGAGCTGCTCCTGGAGGATTCTGACCTGATCAGGCTTTTCGCCATGGGCCCAGGCCAGCGATAGTGGGGCGAGCAGGCCGAGCGTCAGCAGGGCCGCGGGGAAATGGACAGATCGCATGGGGCTTCTCCTGTAGGGATCTGCCTGCAGGTTAAGCCCGGCGTCACCATGGGCAAACGGCCAATTCACGGAAAAAGCGGGAGGCCGATTGGCCGCCCGCCAGCGGCACTCAAATAAAAATCACACCCCGCAGATACAGCGCCCCCCGCCCACTGATGATCACTCGCCCATTGCCCGGCACATCACACTGCAACTGCCCCTTGCGCGCCCCACCCTGCTCACAGCGCAAGCTGTTTTTGCCCAGCCGCTCAGCCCAATAAGGCGCCAGGGAAGTGTGGGCCGACCCGGTTACCGGATCTTCATTGACGCCCACCCTCGGCCCGAACCACCGCGTGACGAAATCGAACCCACGCCCCGCCGCCGTCACTGCAACCCCCCGCACATCGAATGACGACAACGCCACGAAATCCGGCTTGAGCCCTTCGATCAGCGAAGCATCGTCGATCACCACCACATAATCGTCCGTCCGATACAACGCCCGGGCCTCGCTCAACCCCAACGCCTCGAGCAACCCCGGCGCAATCTCGACGGCAACCGGCTGCTTGGCCGGGAAATCCATCGCCAGCAGACCATCGGCATTGCGGCTCACCCGCAACTCCCCGCTGCGGGTATTGAAGCGCAGCACCTCGGCCTGCTCCCCCAGTTGCTCGAACAGCACCCAGGCCGCGGCCAATGTCGCATGCCCGCACAGATCGACTTCCACCGCCGGGGTGAACCAGCGCAGGTCGAACGCTTCGCCATTTCGCACGAAGTAAGCCGTTTCGGACAGGTTGTTCTCTTCGGCGATGCGCTGCAGAACGTCGTCGGCCAGCCACTGCTGCAGGGGAATCACCGCCGCAGGGTTGCCGCCGAAAGGCGTGGACGAAAAGGCATCGACCTGGAAGATCTCTAGTTGCATGCAAAGGCTCCTCAAGCCCGGCGCAATGCCGGGCGGACTCGAAAAGGGTTCAACCGCGAACCGGGGTCAACACCGGCTCGCCGGCAAAGAACGCCTGCAGGTTGCGCAGCACCAGGGTCACCGTGTCGCGCGCCGCTTCCGGCGACTGCCCGGCCACATGCGGGGTCAGCACCGTGTTGCCCAGCGCCTTCAGCGCAGCGGGCACTGCCGGTTCATCATCGAATACATCCAGCGCGGCGCCCGCGATCACGCCCTGTTCCAACGCCGCGATCAGCGCCGGGGTGTCCACGACGCTGGCGCGGGCGATATTCACCAGATAGCCCTCGGCGCCCAGGGCCGCCAGCACCGGGGCATCGACCAGCTGCCGGGTAGCAGCGCCGCCGGGCGTGGCGACCACCAGGATGTCCACGGCATCGGCCAGGTGCAACGGGCTGTCGTACCAGGTGTACGGTTGGTCCTGGCGGGGCGTGCGGCTGTGGTAGCTGACATTCATGTCGAAGCCCTGGCTCGCACGGCGGGCGATGGCCTGGCCGACCGCGCCCAGGCCGATGATACCCAGGCGCTTGCCGCTGACCGAGGGGCTGATCACCCGGTTCCACTCGCCGCGCCGGGTACTGGCATCGGCACGCGGGATATCGCGCAACAAAGCCAGCAGCAGCGCCATGGCGTGGTCGGCAACGGGACCGGCGTTTGCCCCAGCGCCATTGGTAACGGTAATACCGCGCGCTGCGGCGGCCTCGAGGTCGACCTGCTCGTAGCCGGCGCCGATCACGCAGATGATCTGGAGTTGGGTCAACGTGGCAATTTCTTCGGCCGTGAGGCCCAGCGGACCGCGGGTGAGCACGGCGTCGATCTCGCCTGCATGGCGAGCGATGGCGTCGGCGCGCATCTGCGGCGACGGTGCGCGAATCAGCCGGTAGCCGGCCTGTTCCAATAGCGGCAGGTAGTCATCGACGGTTTCCACCAGCACCAGGACTGTCTTGCTCATGCCACCCTCCGGTTGTATGCGAAGAGGGATTATGCCAGCCCACCAGACAATCGCTACTGCGCGAACGCCCTGCCCAGGCCGCCCGGCACGCCACTGCTGTCGGTTTCCTGCCAAGGCCCGCTAGGACTGAGCGACCAGCTCCAGCCATTGTTCCAGCGATAATAGGTGCGCTGACGGTAGAAGGTGTTGGGTTGCTTCTCCAGCACATAGACCCCCAGCTTCGGGTCCCAATGGCTGGCGCCACCGGGCGGCGGCGCGAAGCTGGCAGAAGTGCGTGGCATGGGCTGGGGAATCGCCGCCGGCTTGCTCGGCTGGGTACCCGGCTGGCCACCTGGCAGTGGCTTGACCACCGGCCCCTGGTGCGGTGGCGGCGTGGTCTCGATCGGCGGCAGCGGTTCACGCTCCCCCGGCTGGTGCACCGTACACGCGGAAAGACCCAGGGCCAGGGTGATCAGGGTCAGGCGGACGGTGCTGTTCATGACGGTTGCTCTCTTACGGATCGGGGCTGTCGATGGTCAGGTGCTGGGTGGCCTGGGTGGTGGTGGCCAGTGGCGCACTCTGGCCCTTCCACTCGCCGCGGGTCGGCACGCCTGCGCGCGAGACTCGGGCAACCAGTTGGACTTCGGTGAAGTCCGACAGTTTCATCTGCGGCATCATCGCGTCGGCATCCGACAGCTCCACTTCGATCGGCAACTGCGCCACCGTCACCCGCTTGGCCGCCAGCGGCATGGGCGGGCCATTGCTGGCGCGGGCGAAGATGAACACGGTGTCATCCAGGCGCACCTTGTCCTTGAGCGCCGCGCCCAGCTCGACCCGTACTTTCAGGCGCGCAGCCTCGGCGACCTTGCCGCCGCCGGCCTTGAGCCTGTCGGCGGCACGATCGATACCACCCTGCAGCGCGGCACGAGAGGCATCGCCCTCCGGCAATTGCGCCAACAGGCGCTGCCAGTAGTCGATGGCTTCCTGGAAGCGTTCGCCCTCGAATGCAGCGATGCCACGCAGGCCAAGGCTGGTGACTTCCCGTGGGTCCGCTTTCAGCGCTTCATCGGTGAGCGTCTGCAGTTGCGCCGACCACTGTTTGTCGGCGGCGAAGTACAGCGCTTGGGCCCATTGCCCGAGCAGCTCGGGTTGGCGCCCGGCAAGGGCCACGGCACGCTCGAAGGCCTTGGCCGCATCGGCCGGCCGCTGCTCGGCCATGTACGCTCGGCCAAGGAAGTACAGACCCTCCGCCGAGTCCGGCTGGGCCTGCACTGCGCGCTCCAGGCGCGTGGTCATTTCAGTCATCGACTGCGGCGCACTGGCGAACTCCTGGGTCAGCTCGACCTTGTCGGCTGCGCCGAAGTGCAGGTAGAGCCCCAGGGCCATCACCGGCACCAGCACCGCCGCCAGCAGCGGGATGGCCTTGCCCAGGCGGCCCAGGCGCACGGCCTCGTCGCGTTCGGTGTCGGCCAGCAGCTCGCGGGCGGCTTCGTCACGTCCCGTGGCCAGCTGTCGATCATCGAGCACCCCGGCCGCCTGCTGGGCAGCCAGCTCGGCGACCCGCTCCTCGTAGAGCGCCACATTGAGTGCGGTACGGTCTTGTTCGGCCTGCTGGCGGCGGTGGCCACGCAGGATCGGCAACAGCAGGAAAGCCAGGGCGGCGAGCAGCAGCAGGCCCGCGCTAAGCCAGAATTCAGTCATGGGTACGTTCTTTATCCAGCAGTTTGGCCAGACGCTCGCGTTCGTCGGCGGACAGTTCGGTGTTGCCGGCCACAGCCTGCCCGCGGCGACGGCGGACGATCACCGCCAACACCACGAAACCACTGGCCAGGAGGATACCCGGGCCGAACCACAGCAACCAGGTGCGCCCGCTGAGCGCCGGCTTGTAGCGCACGAAGTCGCCGTAGCGATCGACCATGAAATCGACGATCTGCTGGTTGTTCTTGCCTTCGCCCAGCATGCGGAAGATCTCGCGGCGCAGGTCGGCGGCGATCGGTGCGTTGGAGTCGGCGATGTCCTGGTTCTGGCACTTGGGGCAGCGCAGTTCCTTGGTCAGTTGCTGGTAGCGCTCGCGCTCGGCTTCGTCGCGGAACTGATAGGTGTCGATGGCGGCCTTGGCCACGCCGGCCAGGCTCAGGCCAAGCACGGCAGCCGTAAACCAGCGCCTCATGGCTTGGCCTCGTCGACCAGGCCCTGGTACAGCGGCGCCAGCTGCTCGCGCCACACCGTGGCATCGACCACACCGACATGCTTGTAGCGGATGATGCCCTTGGCGTCGATCAGGAAGGTTTCCGGCGCGCCGTACACCCCCAGGTCCAGGCCCAGCGTGCCTTGCTGGTCGGCAATGTTCAGCTGGTAAGGGTTGTGGAACTCGGCCAGCCACTTCAGCGCGGCGGCATTGTCGTCCTTGTAGTTGACCCCGTGGATCACCACACCCTGCTCGGCCAGCTGGTTCAGGTACGGGTGCTCGACCTTGCATGACGGGCACCAGGTACCCCACACGTTAACCAGCGCCGGACGCCCGAGCAGGTCGGCCTGGGTCAGGGTGCGGTCATCCTGCACCGTCGCCAGCGAGAACGCCGGGAATGGCTTGCCGATCATTGCCGAAGGCAGTTCGTCGGGCTTGAGGAACAACCCCTTGTAGAGAAAGACCGCCACCAGCAGGAACACCGCCAGTGGCACGACCATGATCCAACGCTTCATGCCGTTGCTCCAGACACGCCCAGGGCCTCACGCACCCGGGTCTTGACCTTGACGCGGTAGCGGCGGTCGAGGGCCGCCAGCAAGCCGCCCAGGCCGGTCAGCAGACCGCCCAGCCAGATCCAGCGGACATAAGGTTTGATATGCACCCGCACCGCCCAGGCGCCGTTTTCCAGCGGCTCGCCCAAGGCGACATACAGGTCTCGGGTGAAACCGGCATCGATGCCGGCCTCGGTCATCATCGACTGCTGCACGGTGTACAGGCGTTTTTCCGGGTGCAGCACGGACACTTCGCGGCCATTGCGCGAGACGCGGATAGTGCCCTTGTCAGAAATGAAGTTCGGCCCTTCAAAGTGTTTGGCGCCCTCGAACAGGAAGTGGTAACCGCCCAGCTCGACGGTCTCGCCCGGCGCCATGCGCAGGTCGCGCTCGGCGCTGTTATTGCTCGACAACACCACGCCCAGGGCACAGACCACCAGCCCCAGGTGCGCCAGGTGCATGCCCCAGTAGCTGCGGTTGAGCCCACCCAGGCCTTTGACCAGGCCCTTGTGACGGGTCTTGTCGAGAATGTCGCGCACGCCGCTCAGGACTACCCAGGCGGCCAGGGCGAACACGCTGAGGGCCGGCCAGTCGAAATCATCGACGATCAGCCCGGCGACCGGCGCGAGCACCGCGCTGCCAACCAGCACCGGGGTCAACATGCCGGCCAGCCACTTGCCGGGGGTATCCTTCCAACGCACCAGCACACCGATACCCAGCACCACCATCAGCAGCGCCATCAGCGGCAGGAACAAGGCGTCGAAGTACGGCGGGCCGACCGACAGCTTGGCCCCGGTCAGGGCATCGAGCACCAGCGGGTACAGCGTGCCGAGCAGGATCATCGACGCCGCCACCACCAGCACCAGGTTGTTGGCCAGCAGCAAGGTTTCACGGGACCACAGCGCAAAGCCCACCTGGCTCTTGACCACCGGGGCGCGCAGGGCGAACAGGGTCAGCGAGCCGCCGACCACGAACAACAGGAAGAACAGGATGAAGATGCCGCGCGAAGGGTCGGCGGCGAACGCGTGCACCGAGGTCAGTACACCGGAACGCACCAGGAATGTACCCAGCAGACTCAGGGAGAACGCGGCGATGGCCAGCAGCACGGTCCAGCTCTTGAACACCCCGCGCTTTTCGGTGACCGCCAGCGAGTGGATCAGCGCCGTGCCCACCAGCCAAGGCATGAACGAGGCGTTTTCGACCGGGTCCCAGAACCACCAGCCGCCCCAGCCCAGTTCGTAGTAGGCCCACCACGAGCCGAGGGTGATGCCGACGCCCAGGAAAGCCCAGGCGACGATAGTCCAGGGCCGCGACCAGCGCGCCCAGGCCGCGTCCAGGCGCCCGCCGAGCAAGGCAGCGATGGCGAAGGCGAAGGCCACCGAGAAGCCCACATAACCCATGTACAGCATCGGTGGGTGGACGATCAGGCCGAAGTCCTGCAGCAGTGGGTTGAGGTCGCGACCGTCGCCCGGTACCTGCGGCAGCAGGCGCTGGAACGGATTGGAAGTGATGATCAGGAAACTCAGGAAGCCCACGCTGATCATGCCCATGACCGCCAGCACCCGGGCCAGCATCACCTGGGGCAGCTGGCGCGAGAAGATCGACACGGCGAAGGTCCAGCCGCCGAGGATCAATGCCCACAGCAGCAGCGAGCCTTCGTGGGCGCCCCAAACGGCACTGAACTTGTAGTACCAAGGCAAGGCGCTGTTGGAGTTGCTGGCCACATAGGCAACCGAGAAGTTATCGGTCATGAAGGCGTGGGTAAGGCAGGCAAAGGCGAAGGCCAGGAAGGCGAACTGCCCCCAGGCAGCCGGCCGCGCCAGGCCCATCCACAGGCTGTCGCCGCGCCAGGCGCCGAGCAGCGGTACGCTGGCCTGCACGGCGGCGAAGCAGATGGCCAGGATCATCGCCAGCTGGCCCAGTTCGGGGATCACCAGGGCCGCGTTCATGGCTTGGCTCCCGCATCACTGGCGGCCTGGCCGCTTTCTTTCAGGGCCTTGGTGACTTCCGGCGGCATGTACTTCTCATCGTGCTTGGCCAAAACCTCATCGGCCACCACCACGCCATCGGCATTGAGCTTGCCAAGGGCGACGATGCCCTGCCCTTCGCGGAACAGGTCAGGGAGGATGCCGCGGTAGGTGATCGGTACCGACTTGCTGTAGTCGGTGACCACGAAACGTACGTCGAGCGAATCGGCCGAGCGCTGCACCGAGCCCTTCTCGACCATGCCGCCGGCGCGGATACGGGTGTCCAGGGGCGCCTCGCCGTTGGCGATCTGCGTCGGGGTATAGAACAGGTTGATGTTCTGCTGCAGCGCACTCAGGGCGAAGCCCACGGCGACGCCGACACCGGCCAGCAGGCCGAGGATGATGAACAGGCGTTTCTTGCGCTGCGGATTCACGGTTTGTTCTCCCGGCGCAGACGACGCGCCTCTTCTTGCAGGTAGCGACGGCGGGCCAGCAGGGGCGCGGCGACATTCAGCGCCAGCACCGCCAAGCAGATGCCGTAGGCCGACCAGACGTACAGGCCATGGTGGCCCATGGCGAGGAAATCACTGAAGGAGGCAAAGCTCATCGTGCCGCCTCCCGGCCAAGCTGGCTCAGCACTTCATCCTTGACCCAACTGGCCCGCGCTTCGCGCTTGAGCACTTCCAGACGCATGCGCAGCAACAGCACGGCGCCGAAGAAGCAATAGAAGCCCAACGCGGTGATCAGCAGCGGCGCCCACATTTCCACCGGCATTGCCGGCTTTTCGGTGAGGGTGAAGGTGGCGCCCTGGTGCAGGGTATTCCACCACTCCACCGAGTACTTGATGATCGGGATGTTGATCACACCGACGATCGCCAGTACCGCACAGGCCTTGGCCGCGCTGTCGCGGTTGCTGATGGCCTGGCCCAGGGCAATGATGCCGAAGTACAGGAACAGCAGGATAAGCATGGAGGTCAGGCGCGCATCCCAGACCCACCAACTGCCCCAGGTGGGCTTGCCCCAGATCGCCCCGGTGACCAGCGCCACCGCGGTCATCCAGGCACCGATGGGCGCCGCGCACTGCAGCGCGACATCGGCCAGTTTCATCTTCCACACCAGCCCCACCACGCCTGCCACGGCGAGCATCACATAGCACGACTGCGCCAGCATGGCGGTCGGCACATGGATATAGATGATGCGGAAGCTGTTGCCCTGCTGGTAGTCCTGGGGGGCAAAGGCCAGGCCCCAGGTGATGCCGACCAGCATTAGCACGATGGCGCAAACGGTCAGCCATGGCAGCATGCGGCCGCTGATGGCATAGAACCATTTGGGGGAACCCAGCTTGTGGAACCACGTCCAGCTTATTTTCATCAGGGTACATCCAGGGTATTGGCCGGGCTGCAATGCCCGGCACTCGTTATTCGCCGACGCTGATCTTCAGGCCGGCCGCGATCGCAAAGGGTGCCAGTGTCACCGCCAGTGCCGTCAGGCTGGCGAGCCAGAGCAGATGACCGGTGGCGGGCATATTCTGCAACGCCGCCTGCAACGCACCACTGCCCAGGATCAATACAGGGATATACAACGGCAGAATCAGCAACGCCAGCAGCAGGCCGCCGCGCTTGAGACCGACCGTCAGCGCCGCCCCCACCGCGCCCAGCAGGCTCAGCACCGGGGTGCCCAGCAGCAAGGAGGCGAGCAGCACCGGCAGGCAACTGGGCGGCAGGCCCAGCATCAGCGCCAGCAATGGTGCCAACAATACCAGCGCCAACCCGGAAAAGATCCAGTGCGCCAGCACCTTGGCCAGCACCAGCATGGCCAGCGGATGCGGCGAAAGCACCCACTGCTCGAGCGAGCCGTCCTCGAAATCACTGCGAAACAACCCGTCCAGCGACAACAATACCGCCAGCAAGGCCGCGACCCAGACCAGCCCCGGCGACAAGGTTTGCAACAATTGTGTCTCGGGCCCTACCGCCAGCGGGAACAGGGCGACAACGATGGCGAAGAACACCAGCGGGTTGGCCAGTTCCGCCGGGCGGCGGAACAACAGCCGCGCCTCACGGCGCAACAGAAGAAGGAATACACTCATGCTGCCCACTGCCCCAGGTTCAGCTCGCGGTAGCCGGACGGCTTGCGCTCGAGCGTGTGGTGGGTGGTCAGCACCACGGTACCACCGTGCTCGCAGTGCGCTGCAAGGTGCGCTTCCAGTTGCGCCACGCCCTGCTTGTCGAGAGCGGTGAACGGTTCATCGAGGATCCACAGCGGCGGACAGTCCAGGTACAGCCGGGCCAGCGCCACGCGGCGCTGCTGGCCGGCGGACAGCGTATGGCAGGGCACGTCCTCGAAACCGCGCAGGCCGACGGCCTCCAGCGCCTTCCAGATCGCCTCGCGGTTGGCCGGGCGGTGCAATGCGCAGAGCCAGGCAAGGTTCTCTTCAGCGGTGAGCAGGTCCTTGATCCCTGCGGCATGGCCGATCCACAACAGGATGCTGGCCAGGGCATGGCGTTGTGCGGCCAGCGGCTCGCCCCCTAGCAGGATCTGCCCGGCAGTAGGTTGCATGAGCCCTGCCAGCAGGCGCAGCAAGCTGGTCTTGCCGCTGCCGTTGGGGCCGGCGACCTGCAGCATGTCGCCAGGGTGCAGCTCGAAGTGCAGGTGCTCGAACAGCAGCCGCCAGTCGCGCTCGCAGGCCAGGCCCGCAGCTTGGAGGTGAAGGGTCACGGTATCGCCTTATGCAGTCTGTGTCTCAAGTCGCTCCAACCCTTGCCGTTATACTGGCAATGGCGAGCGAGCGGCATTATTGCACGCGCCACCGCGCTGCCAAGAGGGCTGGTTCGACAGGTTGTATACAATCATGACTGAAATCAATAGTCTCAGCACACAAAGCGCGGTAAGCGCCCAAGCGACCCGGGCCGCGATGACCGGCGAACTGCTGCGCCTGCTGCAGGCCCAGCCTGGTCTGCTGCCGCCTGGAGAAACCGCCGAAGCCGAGGTCGTCACCCTGCGCCAGATCGGCCAGGAATTCCAGATGCTGCTGCGGCTCACCCAGGCCAATGGCAACCAGATCCAGGTACTGACCACCGCCAGCCAGCCGATGCCTCCCGGCAGCCTGATCACCGTCAGCCAGACCGAAAGCAGCCGCCTGGCGGTGATGGTGCAGCAGGCCAGTGCCGGCAACATCGCCACCCTGACTCAACTGGATACCCGGCAGCTCCCGGTCGGCACCTTGCTGCAGGCCAAGGTGCTGACCAGCCAGGCACTGCCGCAAAATCCCGGCTCAGCCGTTACCTTCCGCTCGCTGGTGAGCCTGCTCACCAGCAGCCAGGCCGGTGCCACGCTGGCCATCGACAGCCCGCGCAGGCTTCCCGTGGGCAGCCTGCTCAGCGCGCTGGTGCAGGGCGAACAAACACTGCGCTTCGTGCCCCTGAGCGGCCGCCAGGACCAATTGGCCGTTACCCAGCACCTGTCGACCCAGCAAAGCCTCCAGGCCTCATTGCCAGGTGTGCTCAACAGCCTCCAGCAGATCGCCAGCAGCCCCGACATGGCCCCCGAACTGCGCGCCAGTGCCGAGCGCCTGCTCGCCAGCCTGCCCGAAGCGCGGCAACTTGGCGATGCGAAGAGCCTGGCCCAGGCACTGAACAACAGCGGCACGTTCTTCGAATCCAAGCTACTGGGCGGGCTGGCCAGCGGGATCGCGCCCGACCTCAAGGCACAACTGGTCAAGCTGGTGGCCCAGGCGCTGCCCAGCGTGCCCGGCCATCCACCGATGGCCACCGCGCTGGCCACCGGTACCCTCGCCCAGGCCCTGCCTGGCCTGGCGCGCAGCGCCCTGGGCATGCTCGTCCAAATCAGCCCACGACCGCTGCCGAGCGCTTTTCCCCTGCCCTCGCGGCTGCTGCAGAAGCTGGAGAGTGAAGGCGACCTGCAGCAACTGCTGCGCCTGGCCGCCGCGGCGATCTCCCGGCTGCAGAGCCATTCGCTGTCCAGCCTGCAGCAGAGCGGCACGCTCGACAATGGCAACCAGCAAACCACCTGGCAGACCGAGATCCCGGTTCGCCATGGCCAGGAGTTCATTCCCCTGCAAGTGAAGCTGCAACGCGAAGAAACCCCGGAACAACAGGCCGACCGTGAACGCGAACAGGATGATCCAATGAAAGCTTTATGGCGCATTGAGCTGGCTTTCGACCTGTCGCCGCTCGGCCCGCTGCAGGTCCAGGCGCAACTGGCCCAGGGTCGGCTTTCCGGCCAGCTGTGGGCACAGCAGGAACAAACCGCGCGCCTGATCGACAGCCAGTTGGGCGCCTTGCGCGAACGCCTGGTGGCCCGCGGCCTGGACGTCGGCGACCTGGAATGCCACCCCGGCACTCCTCCTCAAGGCCCGCGTACGCGCCTGGAACAACGCTGGGTGGACGAGAACGCATGAGCAGCAAGCAACCGCGCCAGGCCATTGCCCTGAGCTACGATGGCCAGCAGGCTCCAACCCTGAGCGCAAAGGGTGACGACGAACTGGCCGAAGCCATCCTCGCCCTGGCCCGCGAGCACGAAGTACCGATCTACGAGAACGCCGAGCTGGTGCGCCTGCTGGCGCGCCTGGAATTGGGCGAACAGATACCGGAGGCGCTGTACCTGACCATCGCCGAAATCATCGCCTTTGCCTGGCAGCTACGTGGCAAGGTACCGGCGGGGTTCAGCGATGAGCCCAGCGCACCACGGGACGTGACACCGGTAGCCGCGCTATTGCCACCGGGCGGCAACGGGTAATTAGCTACCGCCCCCAGCCTGCAAAAGCCATTCAGCCTTGCCATTCCCACAAATGAGCAAGGTGAGCAACATGTCTACAAGCCGCATCAACGCCGCCGGCGTTCAGTACGTCGTCGACCACCTGAACCACGTACCGCGCCCGGATCTCGAAGCCAGCCGGGCAATCCAGCAATGGCTGGCACAACAGGGCCATGACCTGGCCGCTGAGCAGATCGACGTCGTCACCCTGCACTACCGCCCCGATGGACCGGATCGCTATCTCGCCGCAGTTACCAAGCGCATGAGTTTGCCCCAGGCGGTACTGAGCAACTGGCAAGGTGAAGCCAACAACAACCTGTTCGGCAGCCTGTTTCGCAACCCCTGGGCCGGCACCCTGCCTGATCGTCCGCTACGCCTGGTGGAAACACTGCCAGCCCCCGGCCTCAATCACAACGGTGCCGCCTTCGAGGTGTTCAACGGTTTGTTCCGCCGTACCACGCCACAACGCTATGACACCTCGACTCACCTGCCGATAGCCGCAGAAGCCTTCCAGCGGTTCATAGAAGACCTGGACTTCCATACGCCCTTCAAGGCCCAGTTGGACCGCTACTGGAACGAACATCTGCAAGACCACAGACTTGCTTGCAAGCTCAATTTCATAGCAGCCTGCAATAAGCAGGTTGGCGAAGGTAGCCTCAGCGAGCCGGCCAGGAAGCTCATCTGGCAAGCCGCCGGGTTGATGCCCTGCGGCACGCAGCTGCACAGGAGTACGCTGAACATCTACGGCTACGCTGCTACCGACCTGTTGTATCTGAACGACCCTGCCAGCGACCTGACCGTACTCTACATGCCCGGTAACAGCTCGCCATTGCTGGAGTTCAACAGCAAGGCGCTTATGAAAGACTGGGTCGGCCAGCAGTGCAAGGACCCGGCAAAGCGGCAAGCCTTGAAACAGTACTTCCGCCTGGCCGACTGCCCGCAAGGCCTTGACTTCAGCGGCCTGCAAACGGCCCTAGACGGCCTGGCCGACTACCCGGCCCGCCACTCGCTGCCCCCTGAACACGGCTATTTCAACGATGACGGTACCTGGCCGCCACGCACCTACGTCAACTATCGGCCCGGCAAATACAACCCCAGGCTTGAAGGCGATCTTTTCCTCGCATTGGCCGAGCGCCAGCGCCAACGCAGTTATGACGATGCCGACTTTCTCATCACCCGCGACAGCCAGGTCAGCAAAGCCCGCTGGATCGGCTATCTGACCGCCACACTCAACCTGCTGGCACCGTTCTGTCTCGTGGTGCCGGGCCTTGCTCCCCTGCTGGCCCTGGGCGGGGTCGTACAGTTGAGCCTGGGGCTCGATCAGGCGATCAACGGTCGGACACTGCAAGAGAAGGAAGATGGTCTCGGGAACATCACCTGGGGCCTGTTCAATGCCGTGCCATTGGCAATCGTTGGCGCCCGAGGAGCCAAGGCGCTGTTCGAGTTCAAAAGTGAGGGTTTCGTCTCGCCAACGCGGCTGAACGAGCAGATCGGCTACCCATTGAGCCCGAGTACCCCACCCCGCTTTCCGGAACCTGAAGGTGCGCGCTATTTCCACACACCCGAGTCGATCTCCCCCCTACCGGATGGCGACCAGGCCATCGCCGACTCCGTTGTTCGAGTGCCGCTCTACAACGGCGATCCCGACCATCTCGGGGTGAGCATCGCAGGCTACAACTATCATGTCGTTTATGACGTGGAGCGCGATGTGTTTATTCGTGAGGAGGACCTCAACGAGATAGATCCAGTCGGTTACATAGCCCAGGCCGGAAGAAAGGACCTGGTGCCGGCGCCCACCACCCGCCTAGTCACCAACGCCATGCGCACCCGAAGCCTGCGTGCGCTAGGGGTCGATCTTCCATTGCCGGTGGAAGTGCCCACGCCAGCCGCTGACAGCTACCCCATCCCCAAGACGGTCAATTGCCTCTGGGTAGGCGACAAGGTGATCAACCCTGAACTGCTCACCAACCTGGGCAAGAATGCCGCACGGCTCAAGGACAGTGACTATTCTCTGCGCCTGTTCCTTTCGCATGCCAACCCCGACGTCTATGCCGAAAACCAGTGGCTGCTCGCTGCGCAAGCACCAGGGCTGCAGGTTCTGCCGCTGGAAGAGCAAGCCTTCTTCAGAGTATTTCGCCAGAGCAAGTACTTCGCCCAATATGATGCAGCGCTGGATGGCAATGGCGGTACCGCCACCAACTACGCCTCGGCATCCGACGTGTTGCGCTACCCTATGTTGCATCACGAGGGGGGCTTGTACATGGATGTGGACGACACCCTGCTGGCCCAGGGGGAAAACGAAACCATCGACCATGTTGAGCTGTGCACGCCCCCCAATAGCCTGCTGCTCGCGCCCCCCATGTCCAACGAGAAGATGGGGATGAACTGCCTGTACAACACCAGCCTGATCGGCAGCCATCCCGGCAACCCCACCCTGGAGGCTATTTCTGAAGAAATGCATGCTCGCTTCCAGACAAACCCGGACTTCTACGACAGCAAGCCCAGCCTGGCCGAGGATCCAGCCAACTTCTACCGCTATGCCAACCGCCTCAGCCAAATGACCGGCCCGGCCTTGCTAAGCGATGTGGTCGACCGCCACCTGCCGGCGCTGCGCACCTTGCGCCAGATCGTAAATCTGTACGCCATGCCACGGATCAACGCCTACCAGTTCATCGACATGCAGCGTGGCAAGGACGCCGTGCACACGCTGCTGCCGCTGAACCGCTTCGCCAAGGTCGGTGGTAATCATTCATGGAGCAAATAACCAGTAGCAAGGTGCAGGAAAGTACCTCGCAAGGTCGCTGAGTGGTCTTTTACCGCGAACGGGAGATCGCCAATCATCGTGATTGGGACAAAACCCATGAAAAAACAAGGCGACTTGCGTCGCCCTGTTCATCACTCGCCGCGGTGCAGCTTGCTCATCAACTGCGCCTCGGCCTGGGTCAACCCGCAGGTCTGGGTCAGCTCCTCGACGCTGGCGCCCATCCCCACCAGCTTGGCGGCCTGGGCGAAGGTGACGCTGTGGGGGTCGCGCTGCTCGAGTTGCTGCAGCTTCTCGGGCAGCGGCGCCACCACCGCGCGCAATTCATGGATCGCTTCGCCCATGCGCACGGTGCCGTTCTGGTAGTCGTCCAGGCGTTTGGCGAGGTCCTTGATGCGCTGGTCACGCAGCGCATCGCCCTGGGCCTGCTGGGCAGCCAGCTCGCGCTGGCGCTTGCTGTAGTTGAGGAAGAACCACAGGCTCAGCGCCCACAGCAGCGCCAGGAAGATGACAGCAACCTCGAAGATCAACTCAGATGTTCTCCAGCTCGGACCACTCTTCCTCGGTCATCATCTTGTCCAGCTCGACCAGGATCAGCAGCTCGCCGTTCTTGTTGCACACGCCCTGGATGAACTTGGCCGACTCTTCGTTGCCGACGTTCGGCGCGGTCTCGATCTCCGACTGGCGCAGGTACACCACTTCAGCGACGCTGTCGACGAGGATGCCGACCACCTGCTTGTCCGCCTCGATGATGACGATACGGGTGTTGTCGGTGACTTCGCTCGACATCAGGCCGAAGCGCTGGCGGGTGTCGATCACCGTCACCACGTTGCCGCGCAGGTTGATGATGCCCAGCACATAGCTGGGGGCGCCCGGTACCGGGGCGATCTCGGTGTAGCGCAGTACTTCCTGCACCTGCATGACATTGATGCCGTAGGACTCGTTGTCCAGACGGAAGGTTACCCACTGCAGGATCGGATCTTCGGAACCTTGTGCAGACGACTTTTTCATTCCCCTAGCCCTCAAAATCCGCCATTGGCGGTGTGCTCTGTATTGCCGCGGCAGTAGCGGCGTTGATTCAGTTGTGTTTGGTGTTCATCTGCTTGACCGCGCCACTGGCAATCAGCTCGGCCAGTTCGGCGACGTCGAGCAGCGCGCACATGTGTTCGATCACCGTGCCGGCCAGCCACGGGCGCTGGCCACGCTGGCTGCGCCATTTGATCTCGTTCGGGTCCAGGCGCAGCGAGCGGCTGACCTGGTGCACGGCCAGCCCCCATTCGTAGCCCTGGACCGAAATGACGTATTGCAGGCCCTGGCGGAAATCGTCCCGGTAGCGGTCAGGCATGACCCAGCGGGCAGTATCCAGCACCTTGAGGTTGCCCGCCTGGCAGGTGAGGATGCCAAGGAACCAGTCCGGCTGGCCGAACAGCGGCGTCAGCTCCTGGCCGGCCAGGGTATAGATCGAGCCCAGGCACACCAGCGGTACCGCCAGGGTCAGCCCGGCGACATCGAACAGCAGGCATTCGAATGGCTCGGCGGCCCATTCAGGACGCCCGTCGACCGTCGCCGGAGGTGTTGGCGCGGCAGGCGCCGCCGGCACGTGCAGCTCCACCAGTGGCGTCGCCGGCTCGATGGCCGGGGGCTCGGTCAACAGCGGAATGCTGGCCTCAGCCACCACCTCGCGCTCGACCACCGCCACCACCGGCTCCATGACAGGCGTGGCGGGCGGCAGCACGGTTGGCAGGACCTTGGCCTGCGGTTCGGCGAAAGGCCGGGACGCAGGCGCGGCTGGCATGACCTGGCGCTGAGCATCGCGGGCCTGCTCCTCGCGGACCGCCGCCTCGAACTCATCGCCGGGAGCCTGCTCCACGGGCTGCGCGACGGGCAGATCCCGCTCGGGCGGCAACTCGAACGGCTCGGTGGCTTCCTGCAGCAAACCATCAAGGTAGGACTGCAAGGCCATCTGCGGTTTGCTGGTGATGTGAGGTGCCTGGTTCATCAGGCCACCTGCAGCGCGGAGCGATAGGTAAGCAGATGCTTGAGCAGCGCCCGGTAGGCCACCACGCCTCGGCTCTTGCCATCGAACTGCGAGGGCGTGACACCGTTGCGGCTGGCATCGCGCAGGCGCGTATCCACCGGGATGTAGCCCTGCCAGACTTGATCGCCATAGGTGTCGCGCAACACTTTCAAGGTACCCAGCGAAGCTTGGGTGCGGCGGTCGAACAGGGTCGGCACGATCTGGTACGGCAACGCCTGCTTGCGCGAACGGTTGATCATGCCCAGCGTGCCGACCATGCGCTCCAGGCCCTTGACCGCGAGAAACTCGGTCTGCACCGGGATCACCAACTGCTGGCTGGCGGCCAGGGCGTTGACCATCAGCACGCCCAGCAAGGGGGGGCTGTCGATCAGGGCGAAGTCGAAATCCTGCCACAGCTGCGCCAGACTCTTGGCGATCACCAGGCCCAGGCCACTCTGGCCCGGCGACTGACGCTCGAGCACCGCCAACGCGGTGCTCGACGGCAGCAGCGAGATACGCTCGTCACTGGTGGGTAGCAGCAACTGGCCCGGCAGCCCCTCGGGCACCGTGCCCTTGTGCAGGAACAGGTCGTAGCAGCTGTGCTCCAGCGCATCGGGGTTGTGCCCGAAATAGCTGGTCATCGAGCCGTGCGGGTCGAGGTCGACCACGACCACGCGCTTGCCCGCCTCGGCCAGCAGGCCGGCCAGGGCGATGGTGGTGGTGGTCTTGCCGACGCCACCTTTTTGATTGGCTACTGCCCAGACTCTCATCGTGCGTTGCTTCCTCCCGGTATGGCCGCCTGCCCTGCCGGGAACGGTATGAAGTTCAGTGACGGGGATTTGACGAAATCAGCCCCCGGTCCTCGGTGCTGGCGAGGCTGGTGCACTTTGTGTGCCAGCCCGGCGCATCGCCGCATCCGGGGTGGCGTTGGCGCTGCCGCTGCCGGTCAGGCTGCGACGCACCTCCAGGTTGCGCGAGATCACCAGTACCACGCGACGGTTGCGCGCACGGCCGTCGGCAGTGTCGTTGCTGGCCACCGGCTGGTACTCGCCGTACCCCACCGAGGCCATGCGCGCAGGGCTGACCCCTTCCATGGCCAGCAAGCGAACGATGCTCGCCGCCCGCGCCGACGACAGCTCCCAGTTGGTCGGGTACTGGGCAGTACGGATCGGCAGGTTGTCGGTGAAACCCTCGACGTGCACCGGGTTGGCGAACGGCCTGAGGATCTTCGCCACCTTCTCGATGATTTCGAAGGCGACATCACTGGGCATGGCATCGGCGCTGGCGAACAACAGCGAGGAGTTGAGCTCGATCTCCACCCACAGTTCATTACCGCGAACGGTCATCTGGTTGGACTTGATCAGGTCGCCGAAGGCGTCACGCACATCGTCGGTGATGGTCTTGAGCGGGTCGACGCTGGTCTGCGCCAGGCCCGCGTCGGTTTGCTCGCTGTCCTTGATCAAAGGCTCGGCCGGCTTGACGCTCAGCGGGCGCTCATCGCCGATGGGGATCGGTTTCATGCTGCGCTCGGGGTCGTTGAACACCCCGATCAGCGCCTGGGAGATCTGCTTGTACTTGCCCTCGTTGATCGACGAAATCGAGTACATGACCACGAAGAAGGCGAACAACAGGGTAATGAAGTCGGCATACGAGACCAGCCAACGCTCGTGATTCTCATGCTCTTCGATCTTGCGACGACGGGCCATGGCTTACTCCATGAAGCCTTGCAGCTTCAGCTCGATCGAGCGTGGGTTCTCGCCTTCGGCGATCGACAGCAGGCCTTCGAGCAGCATCTCGCGGTAACGCGACTGGCGCAGGGTGATGGCCTTGAGCTTGTTGGCGACCGGCAACAGGATCAGGTTGGCACTGGCCACGCCATAAATGGTGGCGACAAAGGCCACGGCGATACCGTTGCCCAGCTGCGACGGATCGGCGAGGTTGCCCATCACATGAATCAGGCCCATTACCGCGCCGATGATACCGATGGTCGGTGCGTAGCCGCCCATGCTCTCGAACACCTTGGCGGCCTGGATGTCACGGGACTCCTGGGTCAAAAAGTCGACTTCGAGAATGCTGCGGATGGCTTCCGGCTCGGCGCCGTCGACCAGCAACTGCAAGCCTTTGCGCGCGTAGGGATCGGGCTCGGCGTCGGCCACGCCCTCCAGGCCCAGCAAGCCCTCCTTGCGCGCCGTCAGGCTCCAGTTCACCACCCGGTCGATGCCTCCGGCCAAGTCGACCCGTGGCGGGAAGAAGATCCAGCGAATGATCTGCAGGGCACGCTTGAACGACGACAGCGGCGACTGCAGCAATGCCGCCGCCAGGGTACCGCCCAGCACGATCAGCGCCGCCGGGCCGTTGATCAGCGCACCGACGTGGCCACCCTCCATGAAGTTGCCGCCGACGATGGCGACAAAGGCGAGGATCAGGCCGATCAGGCTCAACACATCCATCAGACGCACGCCTCGACCAGGTGCTTGCCAATCTCGTCCAGGCTGTAGACGGCGTCGGCGAGGTTGGCCTTGACGATGGCCATGGGCATGCCATAGATCACGCAGCTGGCTTCATCCTGCGCCCACACGGTGCTGCCACCCTGCTTGAGCAGGCGTGCGCCTTCGCGGCCATCGGCGCCCATGCCGGTGAGGACCACCGAGAGCACCTTGTCGCCGTAGGACTTGGCGGCGGAGCCGAAGGTGATATCCACGCAGGGCTTGTAGTTCAGGCGTTCGTCGCCCGGCAGGATCTTCACCGTGCCACGGCCGTCGACCATCATCTGCTTGCCACCCGGGGCCAACAGGGCCAGGCCCGGGCGCAGCACGTCGCCGTCCTCGGCCTCCTTGACGCTGATCTTGCACAGTTTGTCCAGGCGCTCGGCGAAGGCCTTGGTGAAGGCAGCCGGCATGTGCTGGATCAGCACGATCGGCGCTGGGAAACCGGCGGGCAGCTGGGTCAGCACCCGCTGCAGCGCCACCGGGCCGCCCGTGGAGGTGCCGATGGCGACCAGTTTGTACGGCTTGCGCTTGGGTGCCGGCGAATGCGTGGCAGCCGGTGCCGCGGCGCGGGCCGGGGCGGCAGTGCGCGCAGGCGCGGTACCGGCGAAGCTGCTGGCTGGGGCATGGCTGCTGGCCGGTGCCGGCACTGCGGCCGGTGCCGGGCTGGAATAGGCACTGAAACGGCGGTTGCTGCGCGAGATGGTGTGGACCTTCTCGCACAGCATCTGCTTGACCTTCTCCGGGTTACGCGAGATGTCTTCGAAATTCTTCGGCAGGTAGTCGACCGCACCGGCATCCAGGGCGTCGAGGGTGACGCGGGCGCCTTCGTGGGTCAGCGAGGAGAACATCAATACCGGCGTCGGGCAGCGCTGCATGATGTGACGCACTGCGGTGATGCCGTCCATCATGGGCATTTCATAGTCCATGGTGATGACATCGGGCTTGAGCGCCAGCGCCTGGTCGATCGCTTCCTTGCCGTTGGTCGCGGTACCCACGACCTGGATCGTCGGGTCGGACGCGAGAATTTCCGAGACACGGCGGCGGAAGAAACCGGAATCATCCACCACCAGGACCTTGACTGCCATAAACACTCCGTTAGGCGGCGCACCCGCCTGGGCGCGCCACCGAAATCAAATACGCCGGGCGGCGTAACGCTTGAGCATGCTCGGGACGTCGAGGATCAGCGCGATACGGCCGTCACCGGTGATGGTCGCACCGGACATGCCCGGGGTTCCCTGCAGCATCTTGCCCAGCGGCTTGATCACCACCTCTTCCTGGCCGACCAACTGGTCGACCACGAAACCGATGCGCTGGGTGCCGACCGAGAGGATCACCACGTGACCTTCGTGCTGCTCCTCGTGCTCGTGGTCCTGGACCAGCCAGCGCTTGAGGTAGAACAGCGGCAGCGCCTTGTCGCGCACGATCACCACTTCCTGGCCATCGACCACGTTGGTGCGCGACAGGTCGAGGTGGAAGATCTCGTTGACGTTGACCAGCGGGAAGGCGAACGCCTGGTTGGCCAGCATCACCATCAGCGTCGGCATGATCGCCAGGGTCAGCGGCACCTTGATGACGATCTTCGAACCCTGGCCCTTGGCCGAGAAGATGTTGATCGAGCCGTTGAGCTGGGAAATCTTGGTCTTCACCACGTCCATGCCGACACCACGGCCGGACACGTCGGAGATCTCGGTCTTGGTCGAGAAACCCGGGGCGAAGATCAGGTTGTAGCAGTCCGACTCGCTCAGGCGGTCGGCCGCGTCCTTGTCCATCAGGCCCTTTTCCACGGCCTTGGCGCGAAGGATGCTCGGGTCCATGCCCTTACCGTCGTCGGAAATCGACAGCAGGATGTGATCACCTTCCTGCTCGGCGGACAGTACCACCCGGCCCATGCGCGACTTGCCGGAGGCCTCGCGCTCGTCGGGCATCTCGACGCCATGGTCGACGGCGTTGCGCACCAAGTGCACCAACGGGTCGGCCAAAGCCTCGACAAGGTTCTTGTCCAGGTCGGTTTCTTCGCCGACCAGCTCCAGGTTGATCTCTTTCTTGAGCTGACGGGCCAGGTCGCGAACCAGGCGCGGGAAACGCCCGAAGACCTTCTTGATCGGCTGCATGCGCGTCTTCATGACTGCGGTCTGCAGGTCGGCGGTGACCACATCGAGGTTGGACACGGCCTTGGACATGGCCTCGTCGCCGCTGTTGAGCCCCAGGCGCACCAGGCGATTACGCACCAGCACCAGCTCGCCGACCATGTTCATGATCTCGTCCAGGCGCGCGGTGTCGACCCGTACGGTGGTCTCCGCCTCGCTGGCGCCATGCTTGTCGGCGGCAGGCGCTGGCGCGCGGGCCGGAGCGGCAGGCTTGGCAGCGGCTGGCGCGGGAGCAGGCGCAGGCTTGGCAACCGGCTTGGCTTCGGCCTTGGCTGCGACAGGCGCGGCGACGGCGGCAGGCGCCTCGGCAACAACCGCCTCGCCAGAGAACTTGCCCTTGCCGTGCAACTGGTCGAGCAGCGCCTCGAATTCGTGTTCGGTGATGCTCTCGTCAGTCGCCGCTGGTGCCGCACTGGCTACAGGCGCAGCAACGCCAGGCAATGCGTCGACGGCGAAGGTGCCCTTGCCGTGCAACTGATCGAGCAGCGACTCGAACTCGTCGTCGGTGATCTCATCACTGGCAGGGGCAACGGCCGCTGGCTCACTGGCAGCGGTATCGGGTGAAAACTGGCCTTTGCCGTGCAGCTGGTCGAGCAACGACTCGAATTCGGCGTCGGTAATCTCGTCACCACCCGCGCTGACCTGTTCACCCTGCAGTTGCTCGTGAACCTCGGCTTCGGCCTTGACTGCATCGAGCGAGTCGAGCAGTTGCTCGAACTCGGTGTCGGTGATGTCGGGCTCGGCAGCCGGCGCTTCGGCGACAACGGCCACCTCGACCGGAGCCGGCTCTTCGGCGCCAGCGGGCTCGGCCAGGCGCGACAGCGCCGCCAGCAGCTCGCGGGTGGCCGGCGTGACGTCGGTGCGCTCACGTACCTGGCCGAACATGCTGTTGACCGTGTCGAGTGCTTCGAGCACCACGTCCATCAGCTCCGCGTCGACCCGGCGCTCACCTTTGCGCAGGATGTCGAACACGTTCTCGGCAATGTGGCAGCACTCCACCAACTCATTGAGCTGAAGGAAGCCGGCGCCCCCTTTTACAGTGTGGAAACCGCGGAAAATCGCGTTGAGCAGGTCCGCATCATCGGGCCGGCTTTCCAGCTCGACCAATTGCTCGGACAGTTGCTCGAGGATTTCGCCGGCTTCTACCAGGAAATCCTGAAGGATTTCTTCATCGGCGCCGAAGCTCATTAAACGTGCTCCTTAAAAACCCAGGCTGGACAACAGATCGTCGACATCGTCCTGGCTGGACACGACGTCTTCACGCTTATCGGCATGAATCTGCGGACCTTCACCCCGAGTCGGATGTTTTTCTTGATCTTTTTCAGCACGCAGCTGCTGGTGGTCATGTTCGATACCGGCAAAGCGGTCGACCTGGCTTGCCATCAGCACGAGCTTGAGCAGATTGCTTTCGACTTCGGTGACCAGCGTGGTCACCCGTTTGATCACCTGGCCGGTGAGATCCTGATAATCCTGGGCCAGGACGATATCGTTGATATGGCCCGCGACCTTCTGATTACCTTCGGCGCTGTGCGTCAGGAAACTATCCACACGCTTGACCAGCTCACGGAATTCCGGCGCCGCCACCTCGCGGCGCATGAAGCGCTGCCAGTCGGCGGACAGACTCTGGGCCTCGGTGGCGAGGTCATTGAGCACCGGGGTGCACGCCTCCGCCAGGTCCATGGTGCGGTTGGCCGCACCTTCGGTGAGGCGGACCACGTAGGAGAGGCGCTCGGCGGCATCGGTAATCTGCGACACTTCCTCGGCCTGCGGCATGGCCGGGTCGATCTGGAAGTTGACGATTGCACTGTGCAGTTCGCGGGTGAGCTTGCCGACTTCCTGGTACAGCCCGCGGTCGCGGGTCTGGTTCAGTTGGTGGATCAGCTGCACCGCCTCACCGAACCGGCCGCGCTCGAGGCTCTCGACCAGCTCCTGGGCATGCTTCTTCAGGGTTGATTCGAACTCACCCAAAGAGTTGTTGGTTGACTCCATTGCGCCCCCCAGACGTGACTCAGCCGTTGACGCGTTCGAAGATCTTTTCGATCTTTTCTTTCAGCGCCAGGGCAGTGAAAGGCTTGACCACATAGCCGTTCACGCCGGCCTGGGCAGCTTCGATGATCTGCTCGCGCTTGGCTTCCGCAGTGACCATCAACACTGGCAGGTGCTTGAGGCGCTCGTCGGCGCGAACGGCGCGCAACAGATCGATACCGGTCATGCCCGGCATGTTCCAGTCGGTCACCAGAAAGTCAAAATGCTCGCTGGTGAGCATCGGCAGTGCCGTGTTGCCGTCATCAGCTTCCTTGACGTTGGTGAAGCCCAGGTCACGCAACAGGTTCTTGATGATCCGCCGCATCGTCGAAAAGTCGTCAACGATGAGGATTTTCATGTCTTTGTTCAATTAGACCTCCAAGCAGTCTTTAACGCGCTCGGCGCCGAGCGCGCGCTCAATCAATTCGGCACTACAAAAAAACGACTGCACTGAACCCGGGTTCAACGTGCCCGCCACTCCCCAAGGCGGCTGCGCAAACGCGCGGCGCACTGGCTGTGCAACTGGCTGACACGCGATTCGCTGACCCCCAGCACCTCACCGATTTCCTTGAGGTTCAGCTCTTCGTCGTAGTACAGCGCCAGGACCAGGCGTTCGCGCTCCGGCAGGTTGGCGATCGCATCGGCCAGCGCAGCCTGGAAGCGCTCGTCTTCCAGATCACGCGCCGGCTCCAGCTGGCCGCTGGCTCCGTCCTCGTGCAGCCCTTCATGTTCGCCGTCCTGCAGCAGGTCGTCGAAACTGAACAGGCGGCTGCCCAAGGTGTCATTCAAAATCCCGTAGTAATCATCGAGACTCAATTGGAGTTCGGCAGCAACCTCGTGATCTTTAGCGTCGCGGCCAGTCTTTGCTTCGACACAGCGGATCGCGTCACTGACCATGCGCGTATTGCGGTGTACCGAACGTGGCGCCCAATCGCCCTTGCGCACCTCGTCGAGCATGGCACCGCGAATACGGATACCGGCGTAGGTTTCGAAACTGGCACCCTTGCTGGCATCGTATTTGTTGGCCACTTCCAGCAAGCCGATCATCCCGGCCTGGATCAGATCCTCGACCTGGACGTTGGCTGGCAGGCGCGCCAGCAGGTGGTAGGCGATACGCTTGACCAACGGCGCATAGCGTTCGATCAGCTCGTACTGCGCATCCTTGGCGGCCTTGCTGTACATCTTGAAACCGCTCGCGTTCATAGCACCGGCCCTGCACTGGTGGGCTGCACCAGGCGCTCGACAAAGAATTCCAGGTGCCCGCGCGGGTTGGCAGGCAGCGGCCAGCTGTCGACCTTCTGCGCGATGGCCTTGAACGCCAGCGCACACTTGGACCGAGGGAAGGCCTCATAGACAGCCCGCTGCTTCTGCACGGCCTTGCGCACGCATTCGTCGTAAGGCACGGCACCGACGTATTGTAGGGCGACGTCGAGGAAGCGGTCCGTGACCTTGGTCAACTTGGCGAAAAGGTTGCGGCCTTCCTGCGGGCTCTGGGCCATGTTGGCCAGCACACGGAACCGATTCATCCCGTAATCGCGGTTGAGCAGCTTGATCAGCGCGTAGGCGTCGGTGATCGAGGTCGGCTCGTCGCACACCACCAGCAACACTTCCTGGGCGGCACGGACGAAGCTGACCACCGAGTCACCGATACCCGCAGCCGTGTCGATCACCAGCACATCAAGGTTGTCGCCGATGTCGCTGAAGGCCTGGATCAGGCCGGCGTGTTGCGCGGGCGCCAGGTGCACCATGCTCTGCGTGCCGGAGGCCGCCGGGACGATGCGCACACCGCCCGGGCCTTGCAACAGCACATCCCGCAGCTCGCAACGGCCTTCGATCACGTCGGCGAGGGTGCGCTTGGGCGTGAGCCCCAGCAGAACGTCGACATTGGCCAGGCCCAGGTCGGCGTCCAGCAACATCACCCGGCGGCCGAGCTCGGCCAGCGCCAGGGACAGGTTCACTGAAACGTTAGTCTTGCCGACGCCACCTTTGCCACCGGTCACGGCGATCACCTGTACGGGATGCATGCTACCCATGTCTGTTCTTTACCTTGTCTCGCTTGGACCCAGGCCACATGAGGGGCTGAACATTCAAGGCCACGGTCCGGCCGGGCAACCCCATGATGTAGGTACTTTGCACAGTATTCACCCTCAACCCACGCGCTTGCCAGGGCTGTGGTACAGATCAGCGAACATGTCGGCCATGGCCTCGTCGCTGGGCTCTTCTTGCAATTGCACACTGACGGCGCGGCTTACCAACTGGTGCTTGCGCGGTAGCTGCAGGTCGTCGGGAATGCGCGGCCCATCGGTCAGATAGGCCACCGGCAATTCATGACTGATGGCCAGGCTCAGCACTTCGCCGAGGCAGGCCGTTTCGTCGAGCTTGGTCAGGATGCACCCGGCCAGACCGCAGCGCTTGTAGCTGTGGTAGGCAGCGGTGAGCACCTGCTTCTGGCTGGTGGTCGCCAGCACCAGGTAATTCTTCGCGGCGATGCCGCGCCCGGCCAGGGTCTCGAGCTGCATGCGCAGCGCCGGGTCGCTGGCCTGCAGGCCGGCGGTGTCGATCAGCACCACACGTTTGCGCAGCAGCGGCTCCAGGGCCTGGGCCAGTGACTCGCCCGGGTCGACGTAGGTGACCGGCACATTGAGGATGCGGCCCAGCGTCTTGAGCTGTTCCTGGGCGCCAATGCGGAAGCTGTCCATGCTCACCAGCGCCAGGTTGTTCGCGCCGTACTTGAGCACGTAGCGCGCGGCCAGCTTGGCCAGCGTGGTGGTCTTGCCCATGCCGGCCGGGCCGACCATGGCGATCACCCCGCCCTCCTCGATCGGTTCGATCTCGGGCACGTCGATCATCCGCGCCAGGTGCGCCAGGACCATGCGCCAGGCATGGCGTGGTTCTTCGATCCCGGCCGTGAGGTCGAGCAGTTCGCGGGCCAGGCCACCGGAAAGGCCGAGGCGCTGAAGCCGGCGCCAGAGGTTGGCCTGCTGCGGCTTGCTGCCTTGCAGCTGGCTCCACGCGAGCGAACCGAGCTGGACTTCAAGCAGCTCGCGCAAGCCGGTCAGCTCGAAACGCATGGCATCGAACAGGCGCGGATCAACGGGTGCCGACGCTGGCGCGGCAACCGGCGCAGGCTGGTCGACATGGGGCTCGATCAGCGGCTCCGAGGCGGTCAGCGGCTGCCCGGCGAACAATTGCCGGTTGCCGCCTTCGACGGCATCGCCACGCCCGGTCAGTTCGGCCTGGGCGGTAACGATGCGCGACTGGGTCTTGCGCAGCTCGTCTTCGAGCTCTGCGTTGGGCACACGCGGGGCCAGGGCGGACAGCTTGTAGTCCAGCGCAGCCGTCAGCTCGACACCGCCGGCGATGCGCCGGTTGCCGATGATGGCGGCATCGGAGCCGAGCTCATCCCGGACCAGCTTCATGGCCTGACGCATATCGGCGGCAAAAAAACGCTTAACTTGCATAACCCACTACCTCAGCCGTTGGGGCCCACGGTGGCAACGATGGTGACTTGCTTGTTGTCAGGTATTTCCTGATACGCCAAAACATGCAAATTCGGTACAGCCAGGCGGCCGAAGCGCGACAGCATGGCACGGATCGGGCCGGCTACCAGAAGGATGGCCGGCTGGCCCTGCATTTCCTGGCGCTGGGCTGCCTCGATCAACGAACGCTGAAGCTTTTCGGCCATGCTCGGCTCAAGAAGAACACCATCTTCCTGACCCTGCCCGGCCCTTTGCAGACTATTGAGCAAGATCTGTTCCAACCTTGGCTCCAAGGTGATCACAGGCAGCTCGGACTCAACGCCGACAATGCTTTGCACGATGGCGCGGGACAATCCGACGCGCACCAACGCCACCAGCGCGGCGGTATCTTGACTCTTCGCCGCGTTGTTGGCGATGGCTTCGGCAATGCTGCGGATGTCACGCACCGGCACCTGTTCGGCGAGCAATGCCTGCAGGACCTTGAGCAGGCCCGACAAGGAAATGACACCCGGCACCACCTCTTCGGCCAGTTTCGGCGAGACCTTGGCCAGCACCTGCAGCAGTTGCACCACCTCCTCGTGCCCGATCAGCTCGTGACAGTGCTTCTGCAGTATCTGGTTGAGGTGGGTGGCGACCACGGTGCTGGCGTCCACCACCGTGTAGCCCAGCGATTGCGCCTGGGCGCGCTGACCGACATCGATCCACACTGCTTCCAGGCCAAACGCCGGGTCTCGCGAGGCGATACCGTTGAGTGCACCGAACACCTGGCCCGGGTTGATCGCGAGCTCCCGGTCGGGGTAGATCTCGGCCTCGGCCAGGATCACCCCCATCAGCGTCAGGCGATAGGCGCTGGGCTGCAGGTCAAGGTTGTCGCGGATGTGCACAGTGGGCATGAGGAAACCCAGATCCTGCGAGAGCTTCTTGCGCACGCCCTTGATTCGCGCCAGCAACTGGCCGCCCTGGTTGCGGTCGACCAGCGGAATCAGGCGGTAACCGACTTCCAGGCCGATCATGTCAATGGGAGTGACGTCGTCCCAGCCCAACTCCTTGGTTTCCGTGGCACGCTGCGGCGAAGGCAGCAGGTCCTGCTGGCGCTGGGCTTCTTGCTGGGCCACAACCTTGGCCTTTTGCTGTTTTTTCCAGAGCAGGTAGGCGCCACCACAGGCCACCCCACCCAGGCCCAGGAAGGCCATGTGCGGCATGCCCGGCACCAACCCCATGACAATCATCAACCCGCCAGACACCGCCAGCGCCTTGGGTGAATCGAACATCTGACGGTTGATCAGCTTGCCCATGTCCTCGGAGCCCGAGGCGCGGGTGACCATGATCGCGGCGGCGGTGGACAGCAGCAACGAGGGCAGTTGCGCCACCAAACCGTCACCGATGGTCAGCAAGGCATAGACCTTGCCGGCGTCGCCGAAGCTCATGCCGTGCTGGAGCATGCCAATGAGCATGCCGCCGATGAGGTTGATGAACAGGATCAGCAGGCCGGCGATGGCGTCTCCGCGGACGAACTTGCTGGCACCGTCCATGGAGCCGTAGAACTCAGCCTCCTGCGCGACCTCGGCACGGCGCGACTTGGCCTGGACCTGGTCGATCAGGCCGGCGTTGAGGTCGGCGTCGATGGCCATCTGCTTGCCTGGCATGGCGTCGAGGGTGAAACGCGCGCTCACTTCGGAGATGCGCCCGGCACCCTTGGTGACCACCACGAAGTTGATGATCATGAGGATGGCGAACACCACCGCACCGACGACGTAGTTGCCGCCGATCACCACTTCACCGAAGGCCTGGATCACCTTGCCCGCGGCACCATGGCCTTCCTGGCCGTGGAGCATGACCACGCGGGTGGAGGCGACGTTGAGCGCCAGACGCAGCAGGGTCGCCACCAGCAGGATCGTCGGGAACGCGGCGAAATCCAGCGGCCGCAGGGCGTAGACGCAGACTAGCAGGACCACGATCGACAGGGCGATGTTGAAGGTGAAGAACACATCGAGCAGGAACGGCGGTATCGGCAACATCATCATTGCCAACATCACCAGCAGCAGCAGAGGCACGCCCAGGTTGCCCCGACCGAGGCCGGCCAGGTTGTTACGGGCGCTGCTGATTAACTGAGTGCGATCCACCGCGATTCCTCTTCAAGCAAAACTTTGACGCCTGTGTGGCGGCTGGCGCTGCCTTTGCAAGAAGCCTTCCAACTTTTCTGGGGGTGGGGATTTTGAGGGGTTCGGGTTCGGGTTCGGGTTCGGGTTCGGGTTCGGGTTCGGGTTCGGGTTCGGGCTTAACAGTGTGTGTTTTGATTCTTGTATGCGCATTCATTTGCCATGTCGACGCATAGTCACCTTTTCGCCTTTACGGCGACCTCCTTTTCTCTTGGGAAAAGGAGGCAAAACCGTTCGGCTCCGTTCATCCGGCCCCTACGCTTCGCTCCGGGGTTCCCTCACTCCGGGCTTGCTCCGGGAGGACGCGCCGACGGGCCATCCATGGCCTGATCGGCGCTTGACGGGCATCCATGCCCGTCACCTCCCTGCGCAAGCCCTCCGTTCGGCCTCCTGAAGTCGCAATTTGTGTCGCCTGAACTATCGCGCGCTTAGAAGCAAGATCAAGAGCAGATCAAGAGCAGATCAAGAGCAGATATGTTGGTTTTGTTAGTGGCTGTTATGTTGTTCTTCATTACGCTATCGCGGGGCAAGCCCGCTCCCACGTTGAATCACGTAGTCAAACTATGGTGGGAGCGGGCTTGCCCCGCGATGTTGATCTAGAGTTCCCACGATGGCAACTAGCGACTAGCTGCGTTAGTGCAGGCGCCGCCCGTAACTTCGCGACTTCAGGAGGCCGAATGCAGGTCTTGCGGAGGGAGGTGACGGGCATGGATGCCCGTCAAACGCTGCGCCCCAGGATGGGGCGTTCAGCGCGGTCCTCCCGGGAGCAAGGCCGGAGTGAGGGAACCCGGAGCGAAGCGGAGGGCCGGATGAATGGAGCGATGTACGGATCACCCACATGGGTTACACAAAAGTTCACTCACATAGGTGACAACACCTTGAGTGTTACATAACCATCAGTGGCATCCCGCACATCGACCCTGCCAAGG
>Ga0213828_1000289_pt1 | contig 51173 bp, 44 predicted proteins | sample MC6MC0897MG_FD_180664 | JGI IMG/M metagenome (GOLD analysis project Ga0213828, IMG submission 180664) | Enriched soil aggregate microbial communities from Iowa State University, Ames, United States - MC6-MC0897-MG | ecosystem: Environmental > Terrestrial > Soil > Unclassified | place: USA: Iowa...
TTCCGAAACCCGGTCGCAGTTGCTGACCACCCAGGATTGGTAGCCAGTCATGTCTCTTGAAATCGTTATCCTCGCGGCCGGTCAAGGCACCCGTATGCGTTCGGCGCTGCCGAAAGTGCTGCATCCGATTGCCGGCAACTCCATGCTGGGTCATGTTATCCACAGCGCCCGGCAACTTGATCCACAGCGCATTCATGTGGTGATCGGCCATGGCGCCGATGTGGTGCGTGAACGTCTGGCCGCTGATGATCTGAATTTCGTACTGCAAGACAAGCAACTGGGCACCGGCCACGCCACTGCGCAAGCGGTGCCGTTCATTACTGCCGACACCGTGCTGATCCTCTACGGTGACGTGCCGTTGATCGAAGTCGAAACCCTGCAGCGTCTGCTCAAGCACGTCGTTCCGGGGCAGATGGGTTTGCTCACCGTCGAGCTGGATGACCCGACAGGTTACGGCCGCATCGTGCGCGATGCAGACGGTAAGGTCGCAGCCATCGTTGAACACAAAGACGCCAGCGAAGCGCAGCGCGCGATCACCGAAGGCAACACCGGCATTCTCGCCGTGCCGGCCAATCGTCTGGCCGACTGGATGAGTCGTCTGTCAAACAACAATGCCCAGGGCGAGTACTACCTGACCGATGTGATCGAAATGGCGGTCAGCGATGGCCTGGTTGTCGCCACCGAACAACCGCATGATCCAATGGAAGTGCAGGGCGCCAACGATCGCAAGCAATTGTCAGAGCTGGAGCGCCATTACCAGTTGCGCGCCGGTCGGCGGTTGATGGCGCAAGGCGTTACCTTGCGGGATCCGGCACGTTTCGATGTGCGTGGCGAAGTGACTGTGGGTCGTGACGTGCTGATCGACATCAACGTGATCCTCGAAGGCAACGTGGTCATCGAAGATGATGTGGAGATCGGTCCGAACTGTGTGATCAAGGACAGCACCTTGCGCAAAGGTGTGGTGATCAAGGCCAACTCGCACATTGAAGGTGCCGTTCTGGGCGAGGGCAGCGATGCCGGCCCGTTCGCGCGTCTGCGTCCAGGCACCGTGCTCGAAGCGCGCGCACATGTGGGTAACTTTGTTGAATTGAAAAACGCCCACATGGGCGAAGGCGCCAAGGCCGGACACCTGACATATCTGGGCGATGCCGAGATCGGAGCGCGCACCAACATCGGCGCGGGCACCATTACCTGCAACTACGACGGCGCCAACAAGTGGAAAACCGTGTTGGGTGCAGACGTGTTCATCGGCTCCAATAATTCGCTGGTCGCGCCTGTGGATATCTCTGCCGGTGCGACCACGGCAGCCGGTTCGACCATTACGCAGAATGTGGACAACGCGCAGTTGGCCGTGGGCCGAGCGCGGCAGAGAAATATCGACGGTTGGAAACGGCCGGAGAAGATCAAGAAGAGCTGAGTTATCCACAGCGGCTTTTTGAAGACCAAAAGATCGCAGCCTTCGGCAGCTCCTACGGGGACTGTTGGGGTTGCGATTTTTTTTGGGCGACCGCTTGACGATTTAGAGCCGATAGGTTTTGATTGCTTACGTTATCTTTCGAAACGAAACTTAAGCCGCCATGTCGAAACGCAACACGCCGCAACGCCGCCACAACATCCTCGCCTTGCTCAACGAGCAGGGCGAAGTCAGTGTGGATGAACTGGCCAAGCGCTTCGAAACCTCCGAAGTTACGATTCGCAAGGATCTCGCCGCACTGGAAAGCCACGGTCTGTTGCTGCGCCGCTACGGCGGGGCGATCACCATGCCGCAGGAACTGGTCGCGGAAACGGCGCAGAGCGTTTCCAAGTACAAACAGGCCATCGCCCGTGCAGCGGTGAAACGCATCCGCGAACACGCGCGCATCATCATCGACAGCGGCAGCACCACCGCCGCGATGATCCCCGAACTTGGCCAGCAGCCAGGTCTGGTGGTGATGACCAACTCCCTGCACGTCGCCAACGCCCTGAGCGAACTCGAGCACGAACCGGTGCTGTTGATGACCGGCGGTACTTGGGATCCGCATTCGGAATCCTTTCAGGGCCAGGTTGCCGAGCAGGTACTACGCTCTTACGACTTCGATCAGTTGTTCATCGGCGCCGATGGCATCGATCTGGTGCGTGGCACCACCACCTTCAATGAGCTGCTCGGTTTGAGCCGGGTCATGGCTGAAGTGGCGCGGGAAGTCATCGTCATGGTCGAGGCCGACAAGATCGGTCGCAAGATTCCCAATCTGGAACTGCCGTGGAGCAGCGTCCATACCCTCATTACCGATGATCGCCTGCCTATCGAAGCGCGCGATCAGATACAGGCCCGCGGTATCACCGTGATTTGCGCGGCTGTCAGTCAGGAGAAATAAGCATGTGTGGAATTGTCGGCGCAGTTGCTGAACGTAATATCACCGCCATCCTGCTCGAAGGCCTCAAGCGCCTTGAATACCGCGGCTATGACAGCGCCGGTGTCGCGGTGTATACCAACGACGAAACCCTCGAGCGCATGCGCCGTCCGGGTAAAGTCAGCGAGCTTGAAGCGGCGCTGGCCGAACACCCGCTGGTGGGCCGTCTGGGCATTGCCCACACCCGTTGGGCGACTCACGGCGCACCCTGCGAACGCAACGCACACCCGCATTTCTCTGGCGACATCGCGGTGGTGCACAACGGCATCATCGAAAACCACGAAGCCCTGCGCGACCAACTGAAAGCGCTGGGTTACGTGTTTACTTCGGACACCGACACCGAAGTCATCGCCCACCTGCTCAGCCACAAACTCAAAGACCAGCCAGACCTGAGCGTTGCGCTTAAAGCGACGGTCAAGGAACTGCACGGTGCTTACGGTCTGGCCGTGATCAATGCGAAACAGCCGGATCGTCTGGTCGCCGCACGCAGTGGTAGCCCGTTGGTGATCGGTCTGGGTCTGGGCGAGAATTTCCTCGCCTCTGACCAGTTGGCCCTGCGTCAGGTCACCGACCGCTTCATGTACCTGGAAGAAGGTGATATCGCCGAAATTCGCCGCGATAACGTGCAGATCTGGGACATCAACGGCAATGCGGTCGAGCGCCAGACCGTGCAGTACAGCGACGGTGCCGAAGCCGCCGATAAAGGTGAATACCGCCACTACATGCTCAAGGAAATCCACGAGCAACCAGCCGTTGTGCAGCGCACCCTTGAAGGCCGTCTGAGCAACGATCAGGTTTTGGTGCAAGCGTTCGGCCCGCAAGCGGCCGAATTGTTCGCCAGAGTGCGTAACGTACAGATCGTCGCCTGCGGCACCAGCTACCACGCGGGTATGGTCGCGCGTTACTGGCTTGAAGAGCTGGCCGGCATTCCGTGCCAGGTCGAAGTCGCCAGCGAATTCCGCTATCGCAAAGTGGTGGTGCAGCCGGACACCCTGTTCGTGACCATCTCGCAATCCGGTGAAACCGCGGACACCCTGGCTGCCCTGCGCAACGCCAAGGAACTCGGCTTCCTCGCCAGTCTGGCCATCTGCAACGTCGGCATCAGTTCGCTGGTACGCGAATCCGATCTGACCCTGCTGACCCAGGCCGGCCGTGAAATCGGCGTGGCCTCGACCAAAGCGTTCACCACGCAATTGGTCGGCCTGTTGCTGCTGACGCTGTCGCTCGGCCAGGTGCGCGGTACCTTGGCCGACGGCGTTGAAGCCCGTCTGGTCGAAGAACTGCGTCGCCTGCCAACCCGTCTCGGCGAAGCACTGGCCATGGACAGCACCGTGGAAAAAATCGCCGAGCTGTTCGCCGAAAAGAACCACACCCTGTTCCTCGGTCGTGGCGCGCAATTCCCGGTGGCGATGGAAGGTGCCCTGAAACTCAAGGAAATCTCCTACATCCACGCCGAAGCCTACCCGGCTGGCGAACTAAAACACGGCCCGTTGGCACTTGTGGATAACGACATGCCCGTGGTCACCGTGGCGCCGAACAACGAGCTGCTGGAAAAGCTCAAGTCCAACCTGCAGGAAGTCCGCGCCCGTGGCGGCGAACTGATCGTGTTCGCCGACGAAAAAGCCGGGATGACCAACGGCGAAGGCACCCACGTGGTGCAGATGCCGCATATCCACGACATCCTCTCGCCAATCCTCTACACGGTTCCGCTGCAGTTGCTGTCGTACTACGTTGCGGTGCTCAAGGGCACGGACGTCGATCAGCCGCGTAACCTGGCGAAGTCGGTGACGGTGGAATAAGTTATCCACAGCTGACCTACGCACAAAAAAATCGCAGCTTCGGCTGCGATTTTTTTTGCGAAGAACAATTTGATGCAGTCGGTTTTTGTGAGCTTTAGGATGTATGTGATCTTTTAACGGTTTTATCTGCTTGATTTATCGTCCTATAAATCATAGATTGCTGATGAATGGTGATTTTCGTGATGATTTGGAGATGATGTGGCGATATTGATTGATGGACCGAATGCGGACTTTGCCAGTCGTCTGATCGGTAAGCGTGGAGAAAAAGGCCTTACTCAACAGGATTTGGGCGCATTGGTTGGTATAGATAAGCGAACCATTTCACAATATGAAAACGGCCATAGCTTCCCACGGGCAGAGACCATCCGGCGCCTTGCAGCGAGCCTGGAAGTAGATGCAACTTGGCTCGCAACGGGAAACACGGTAGATGACCACAAGTTTTTTGCTGAGCGACGGCGTAATGTTCGCGATCAAGGTTTGAAGGTTGACGTATCGCTAGTGTTCATTGAGGACTGGAAAACACTTTCGTCGGGATCGGTTGGAATGCCAATCTTCAATGCAGAGGGTAAGTACGGACCGAAAAGTGCAGACATTCATGCCTTCGTTCCTGTGATCAAGACTTTTTTTGATCAGCACAGGGCAACCGTTTTTCCCGGCGCGTTGCCATACCTCACCCAGTACCCTGGCGGATCTGTGTTGATTTTCGACGCAGCACTCACGGCGGTCGAAGATATTGATAGTGGAAGTGATGTGATCTACCGGTATCGTGGCGAGGAAAATGCGCCTGGGCTGCGGCGTTTAGCCAAGGAACCCGGTCAGAGTGAGGCTGTCTTGATGCCTCTTGACCCTGCGATGCCCCAAGGCCCAATTGCTCTGGATCCGCTGGACATCGAGATTCTGGGCACTGTAATCAGTCATATCATTCGTCGATCTCCTGATATCCCTGCGTCTTGAATAATTGGTAAAGCCAGAACTAATTCCATAAATGGAAGAACGGCATTTCCTTTTTGATCGAGGTCTCTTCCATGGATCGCTTCCAGGAAATGCACATCTTCACCACCGTCGCTCAAGAACAAGGCTTCTCTGCGGCCGCGCGGCGTCTGGGTTTGTCAGCGGCGAGCGTCACGCGGGCGGTGGCGGCGCTGGAGTTGCGCATCGGCACGCAGTTGTTGCTCCGCACCACGCGCAGTGTGCATTTGAGCGAAGCGGGGCAGCGTTACCTGGAAGATTGTCGGAGGATTCTCGCCGAGGTGCAGGAAGCCGAGGATTCGGCGGCGGGCAGTCATGCCGAGCCGCGTGGGCAACTGACGGTGACGGCGCCGGTGTTGTTCGGTGATTTGTTTGTGACGCCGGTGATGGCGAGTTATCTCGCGCAGTATCCGGATGTCACGATCAATGCCGTACTGGTTGATCGGATCGTCAACATGGTCGAGGAGGGCATCGATGTGGCGGTGCGCATTGGTGATCTACCGGACAGCAGTCAGCATGCTGTTCGCGTGGGTGAGGTGCGTCGGGTTATTTGCGGCTCGCCGGACTACTTTGCCAAATATGGCCGACCGGCTCATCCCCACGCATTGGCGGGCGCGCCAGTGGTGGCGACTTCAGCGATTGGCCAGCAACGCAGTTGGCCGTTTCTCGACGCGGGCGAACCGCTCAGCGTGCGTCCTGAGCCGCGTCTGATCGTGACCGCCAATCAGGCTGCGATTACAGCAGCTTGCACGGGCTTGGGTTTGACCCGGGTGTTGTCCTATCAAGTGGCGAGTCAGGTTGCCGCCGGCACACTGGAAATAGTGCTCGCCGAATTTGAACTGCCGCCGCTGCCCATCCACGTCGTGTATCAGGGCGGGCGCAAGGCGCCAGCGCGGATTCGCAGTTTTGTCGATTTCACGGCAGAGGCTTTGCGCGAACATCCGGCCTTGAAAAATGCTGCGTTATTTCACTCAGTGAAATAATCGATTGCAGTTGCTGGTGATTCTGTTGTTTTCGCGATAAGTGGAAGATGGCCTGCATCGGCGCTCTCATCCCCGCAGTGGCGCCCCTGTTCAGCGGAGTCGACCATGCAAGCGATCAAACTCTACAACTTTCCACGTTCCGGCCACGCCCACCGTGTCGAGCTGATGTTGTCCCTGCTGCAATTGCCGACCGAGCTGATCTTCGTCGATCTGGCCAAAGGTGAGCACAAGCAACCGGCGTACCTTGCTATCAATAGTTTCGGCCAAGTGCCGGCCATTGACGACGACGGCGTGGTGCTGGCCGACTCCAACGCAATTCTGGTTTATCTCGCGCAGAAATACGGCCACGGTCGTTGGCTGCCAACCGATCCGGTCGGTGCGGCACGTGTGCAGCGCTGGTTGTCGGCTGCCGCCGGACCGATTGCTTTCGGCCCCGCCGCTGCGCGATTGGTCACGGTGTTTGGTGCCCAACTGAATGCAGAAGAAGCGATTACCCGTGCGCACAACCTGCTCAAGGTGATGGACATAGAGTTGGGCAAAACGCCGTATCTGGCCGGCGCCGAACCGACTATTGCCGACGTTTCGGCCTACAGTTACATCGCCCACGCACCGGAAGGCAATGTGTCGCTGGACGACTACGGCAACGTTCGCGCCTGGCTGGCCCGGGTTGAAGCCCTGCCGGGTTTCGTCGGCATGCCGCGCACGGTTGCCGGTCTGCAAACCACTGCCTGATTTTCGCAATCCACACTGTGCCGACGGTGCAGGGGAGAGGTCGTGATGGAACGTTCACCGTGGCACGCTGGCGAGCAACAGTTACAGGCCCATGTCGGCGTTGCCGAACGCATGGAAGCCTTCGGGCGTAAGGTGATTCGCACCTGGATGCCGGATCAGCACCGTGAGTTCTATCAGCAACTGCCCTTCATGCTGTACGGCGCAGTTGATGCAGATGGGCGCCCGTGGGCCAGTGTGCTCGAAGGCGCGCCGGGGTTTGCCCATTCGCCCGATCCTGAGCATCTGCATTTCGCCAGCCAGCCTGCTGCCGATGACCCGGCGCAACTGCGTAACGGCGAACCGATCGGTTTGCTCGGTATCGAATTGCACACCCGCCGGCGCAATCGCCTCAACGGCCATGTCGGTAATCTGAGCGCTGATGGTTTTGACGTGAACGTGGATCAGGCCTTCGGCAATTGCCCGCAGTACATTCAGTTGCGCCAGTTTCAACGTGTGCCGCTGACGGATCCGAATACTCGTCCGGCTCAGCATCTGAACGGCCTCGATGACGCCGCCATCGCGCTGATCACTGGCGCCGATACGTTCTTCGTCGCCAGTTATGTCGATGTCGAGGACCAGCGTGCGGTGGATGTTTCTCACCGTGGCGGCCAGGCTGGTTTCGTGCGGGTGGAAGGCAATCGTCTGACCATCCCCGATTTCGCCGGCAATCTGCATTTCAACACCTTGGGCAATCTGCTGCTCAATCCCAAGGCTGGTTTGCTGTTCATCGACTTTTCCACAGGCGACCTGCTGCAACTCAGCGGGCGCACCGAGATTCTTCTCGATGACCCGCAGATCGAGGCCTTTCAAGGCGCGGAACGCCTGTGGACGTTTGAAGTGGAAAAACTGGTGCGGCGCCCGGCCGCATTGGCCTTGCGCTGGCGCTTCGACGGCATGTCGCCGACCAGTCTTTTGACCGGTAACTGGGCCGAAGCCGATGCGCGTTTGCAGGCGCAGGCGCTGGGCAATCAATGGCGGCCGTTGCGCGTGGCGAAGATCGAGGCGGAAAGCCGCAGTATCCGCTCGATCTATCTGGAGCCAACCGATGGCGCCGGTTTGCCGGTGTTTCTCGCTGGCCAGCATTTGCCGCTGCGTTTCACCATTGATGGCGAGGTGCATATCCGCACCTACAGTCTTTCGAGTGCGCCATCGGATGGGTTCTACCGGATCAGCGTCAAGCGCGAAGGGCTGATTTCGTCGCACCTGCATGAGCAGATCCGCGTTGGCGATGTGCTTGAGGCGCGGGCGCCGCAGGGGCATTTCACCGTGGCACCGCTGGAGCAGCGACCGTTGGTGCTGCTGGCCGCCGGTGTGGGCATCACGCCGTTGCTGTCGATGCTGCGCGAGGTGGTCTACCAAGGTCTACGGACGCGAGGGATTCGTCCGACGCTGTTGCTGCAGAGTTCGCGCAGTCTGGCGGACCAGCCGTTTCGCCAGGAGCTGGATCGTTTGCTGGAAACCGCAGGCGACTCTGTGCGAATCCTGCGCTTGCTCAGCCAGCCGGAAGCCGATCTGCAAGAGGGCGAAGATTTTGATGTGCGTGGGCGCATCGACGGCAGCGTGCTGAGAAACCTGCTGGATGCCGAAGATTTTGACCAGCTCGACTTTGTGCTTTGCGGCCCCGGTGGTTTTACCCAAGGGTTGTACGACACCCTGCGCGAGCTGGATGTACGTGACGCGCAGATTCATGCGGAAACCTTTGGCCCGTCGACCCTGAAACGTCAGGCCGATGCGGATGCGATCGTGATCGAGCAACCGCCCGCAGCGACCACTTCGGTGCCGGTGGTGTTCGAGCGCTCGGCAAAAGAGGCGCGCTGGCAGCCCGATGGCGGCAGTTTGCTGGAGCTGGCGGAAAGCCGCGGATTACGCCCGGAGTTCAGTTGCCGCGGTGGCTCGTGCGGTACGTGCAAGACCCGGCTGGTCAGTGGTGCAGTGAATTATCCACAGGTGCCGGCGGATATTCCGGAAGCGGGGCATGTGCTGATTTGCTGCGCGGTGCCGGCGCAAAGCAATCAGCCACTGGTGTTAGACCTGTAACCGAACCCTGTAGGAGTGAGCCTGCTCGCGATATCGTCGGGTCAATCGACATCATTGTTGCTGACAGACCGCTATCGCGAGCAGGCTCACTCCTACATGTATTGAATAGCATTAAGCGTAAGACAGCGATTTCTCCTCCAGCAATTCCTGATACAACTCCGTCCACTTGCGGCCCATGTCATCAGCGGTGAATAGCTGCCGGTAACGTGCTTCGGCTTTCACCCCCATGGCGGCCGCGCGCACCGGATCTTCCCAAAGTGTGCGCATCGCCTCGCGAAATGCCAGTGGATTACTGGGGGGCACCACCAGTCCGGTTTCGTTATGGATATTGATGTAACTGGTGCCAGTGCCGATTTCGCTGGAGATCATCGGTTTGCCGTACATAGCGCCTTCCAGCAAAGAAATGCCGAACGCTTCCGAGCGCAGGTGCGACGGGAACACAATCGCGTAGCTCAGTTGCAGCAGCGCGACTTTGTCCTCGTCACCCAGGCGTCCGAGGAAATGAATATTGCGCAGGCCCAGCGCTTGCGCTTGAGCGTGCAGTTCCAGTTCCAGTGGTCCGGCGCCGACAATGACCACGGGATAATCCACATTTTTCAGGGCCTCCAGCAAAATGTGCAGGCCTTTGTAGTAACGCATCACGCCGACAAACAGAAAAAACTTATCCCCAACCTGCTGGCGCCAGCGATTCATTCGTTCGGGATCGGGCTGTGGATAACCGGCCTTGTTCAAACCGTAGGGAATCACTCGGGTCTTGTCCTGAAACTGCTGCAGCACATCGCTGGTGTGCAGGTAGTTCGGCGAAGCGGCAACAATGCGGTCGGCGCTGGCGAGGAAGCGGTTCATCAACGGGCGATAGAGTTTGAGCAGGTGCTTCTGGCGAATGATGTCCGAGTGGTAGGTCACCACGCTCGGTTTATTCATCGCACTGGCGAAATGCACCAGGTCCATGAACGGCCACGGGAAGTGGTAGTTGACCACGTCGGCCTCGGCCGCCAGTTCGCGAAACTGTTTGAACACGCTCCAGGAAAAACCGGTGGAGGCGAACTGGATGTCGAGTTTGGCGCGGTGCACTTCGTGCTGGCCCAATTTCACCACGGCCGGTGTCGGGTCAGCACTGAGCGTCAGCACCTGGCCGTCGATACCGTGCTGGGCGCCGCTCTCGCAGAGCTGGAAGATCACTTGCTCAATGCCGCCGACCGAGTCAGGCAGGTACGTCTTGAAAAAATGAAGAACTCGCATTCAACCTCCCATGGCCTGACGGTAGGCACCGGCGGTGGCCTGTGCACAACGCTCCCAGGAAAAAAGCCGTGACTGCTGCAACCCGGCTTCTTGGCATGCCTGCCAATGCGCTTGATCGTCGATCAGTCGGCTCAGCGCATCACGCAGGCCTTCTGCATCGTCAGCTTCAATATAGTTGCCCGCTGCACCGGCGACTTCCGGCATCGCCGAAGCTCGGGTGAGCAGCACCGGTGTGCCGCTGGCCATGGCCTCCAGTACCGGCAGACCAAAACCCTCATACAACGATGGAAAAATCAGCGCCCGAGCGCCAGCCAACAGCTGCGCCACTTGTTCGTCGGGCAGATAGCCGAGCAGGCACACATGCCCGCTGGCCAGTGCCTGACGCAAAGGTTCACTGAATTGCTCGCGCTCCCATCCGGCCATGCCGACGATCAGCAATGGAAAGCGCTGACGTACCGCCTCCGGCAGCAGGGCATGGGCGCGCAGGGCCAGGCCAAGATTCTTGCGCGGCTCCAGCGTGCCCACGCAGAGAAAATACTCCCGCGCCTCGACCGCGTGCGCCTTGAGCACCGCGTCAATGGCGCTCGCCTCGCGCGGATGAAAGCGCGCGGCGACCCCCAGTGGCGCCACCACAAAACGCTCGGCAGGCAGCCCGAAATACGCTTGAGCTTCGTCGGCAATCGCTTGCGAGTCGGTGAGAATCACCTGCGCCTGTTGCACCCCGACAGCCAATCGACGCTCGATTTCCTTGAGCCGTGCCGGTGGCTGAGTCTCGGGGAAATGCAGGTGGGTCAGGTCATGCAGGGTGATCACGGTCGGGCCGTCGAAGGCCAGCGGCCACAGGCTCGGTTCGTGATAGAGGTCGATGCCTTGCGCGCGGCCCTGATCGAAGCGTTTCTGCTCCAGCCAGCGACGCGCCTGATAGGCCCCGGGAATCTGCCGCAGCAGCGGTGTCAGACGCGAGTAACCGGGCATGGCCGCTTGCGGCAGCGCCGAGCTCCAGCCCCAGCCGTGGAACAGCGTCACGTCAACATCGGGCTCGTTGCGCAAGGCGTTGACCAGTTCGGCAACGTAATGGCCGATGCCGGTACGCGGTGCCTGGAGAATGCGCGCGTTAAGAGCAATGCGCATGCTGGCTCTCAGGGGCAGGCAACGATGCATGCAAGTTGCGCTCAATACGCTCGACCAATTGGGCGCTCGCTTCGCGCCAGCTCAGCCAGCGCCATTGTTCGAGGCCCAGCGCTGCCGGAAATTCGCCGGAGCGCTCCATGCCGGTCACCAGATCGCTCAGACTCTGTGGATTCGCCAGGTCGAAATACGCCATGTAGTCGCCGCCGATCTCGCGGAACACCGGAATATCGCTGGCCATTGCCGGTAACTTGCGTTGCATGGCTTCCACCAGTGGCAAGCCGAAACCTTCGACATGGGACGGAAACACCAGCGCCGTGGCGTGGGAGTAGGCGTGTTCGAGACTTTTGTCCGAGAGCGAGTTGTACATGAACAAACGTCGGTTCAGCTCGGGATGCTGGCGGATTCGTTCGATCAGTGCGTCGCACTTCCAGCCAATCTTGCCGACGATGCATAACCGCGCTTTCGATCCTGTTGCCCAGGCGAGCTCAAACGCCTCGAGCAGGTACGCATGGTTTTTGCGCGGCTCGATGGTGCTGACCATGAGAAACACCGGGTCAGTCGTCTGGAACATGTCCAGCAGGCCACGGTCGACCTTGGCATCAGCCTCGCTCAAGTCCAGCTCGGAGCCGAGGTGGAAGTAATCGAACCAGCGCTGCGCGACCTGTTGCGTGCCGATCCGGCGCAGCATTTCCTCGCGCACCTGATCGCGGATCGTGGTCGAGATCGCGACATAGCCGTCGGCGGTGCGCGCGATCCAGTCGAACCAGTCGTTGAACACTTTGACCAGCCCGGCATCGCAAAACTGCGGGTGGGTCAGGGGGATCAGGTCGTAAATCACTGAAATGATGCCCACACCCTCACGCTTGAGTTGCTCGGCGAGGGGGAAAAAGTTGGCGTGCCAGGATGAGTCGAGCAGCACCAATTGATCGCCTGCCCGGTGGGCCAGCGGTACGCAGCGCTCGGGAATATGTTGGCCCTTGAGGACTCGTTCAAGCAGGCGCATGGGCAAGCTCAAACAAGCGAATGCCGTGAGCCGGCAGCCGACGTATAGCACCCGGCGAGTGAAATGCGACCGGTTGAACGGCCAGCGCCGTTCCACGGCCCGGTGACGTAGCCAGAAGGCGTTGGCCCACTGTTCCAGTTTCACCCGCAGGCCCATCAGGTCGAGCTTCGTGGACTTCAGCGGCGCCAGACTTTTAACTTCGTACAAACCGCCATTGATCATCACCACCGGGATGCATTCGACGGTTTCATCGGCCGCCGGCAACTGCTGAATGACGTTGCGTACAACACGTTGAATGCCCGAGTTGGCGGAGGGATGTTCGAATACGTAGGTGCACTCCACCAACAATCGTGTCATCGCAAGATCTCCGTATCAGGCGCTTCTACAAGGATTTCACTGGAGCGGCTGATTTCGGTCCGGGCTTGCAACCAGGAGCAGCCGACAAAGTCTTCCTGGCGATTGTTGATCACGTGGAAGATCAAACCATAGTCGCGCCACTCGAAGTTGCGATCCAGGTGCGAGTCCAGACGTGACAGGCTCAACGCCACCGAGTAGTTACCCTTGCCCAGACGCATGTCGAAAGCGAAGCGAAAGGTCACGCGCTCGCCGGCACTCAGCTCGGTAATCGCTTTGTCGAGGCGATGGGTGTTGATGCCATAAATGGCCTGGCCCAGACGATCCTTGATCATGAAGCCGAGAATCAGCCGCTCGATGTCTTCACGAATTTCGGTCTGCACCTCCAGCACCACAGGCTGACCGACCTCCGCGACTTCAAGGCTGCGGCCCTGCGCGTCGAGCAGGCGCACGCTGAGAATCCCTGCTTCACCAGTGCCGGAAATGGTCTGTACCTGGCCATTGGCGAGCATCTCCTGGCGTACCGTCTGGCCTTCGCGCTGGGCCAGCATGGCGTTGTAGTAGTCCATGACTTCTTCGGGCTTGCCACGCATGGCCAGACGGCCGTTCTCCAGCAGAATCGCGGTGTCGCAGATTGATTGAATGGCCGAGCGGTCATGGGACACGATCAGCAGGGTAGTGCCGGCTTTGCGGAAACTGCGGATGCGCTCGAAACTTTTATGCTGGAAATACGCATCGCCCACTGACAGCGCTTCGTCGACGATCAGGATATCCGGACGCCGCGCAGTCGCGACGCTGAAGGCCAGGCGCATCTGCATGCCGCTGGAATAGGTGCGCACCGGTTGATCGATGGCTTCGCCGATTTCGGCAAAACTTTCGATTTGCGGCATCAACGCTTCGATCTCTTCGACCTGCATGCCCAGCAGCTGACCGGCCATGACAGCGTTCTGCCGACCGGTAAAGTCCGGGTGAAAACCCATGCCCAATTCCAGCAACGCGGCCACGCGGCCTTGCAGATGGATCTGTCCACAGGTCGGTTGGGTGGTGCCGGTGATCATCTTCAGCAGGGTGCTTTTGCCCGCGCCGTTGACGCCGACGATGCCAACGGCTTCACCGGGGCTGATCTCGAAATCGACGTCTTGCAAGACCCAGTGCAGGTGGTGGCGGTTCGGGGAGAACGGCACCAGCCATTCCAGCAGGCGACTCCAGCGATTCGGGTACTGTTTATAGGCTTTGGCCAGGCCAGTGACGCGTATGTGTCCCATCAGAGTTCGTCCACCATTTCACCGACACGCTGACGGAACAGACGCAGCGCCATGGCGCAGAGCAGCACGCCGATGATCAGCAGCGGTGTCAGTGACGACCACTGCGGCCATTGGTTGTAGAGGAACACGTTCTGATAGCTGGTCATCAGCGCCGTCATCGGGTTCAGGCTGATGACGTGCTGGATGCCTGACGGCAGGATCGACAGCGGGTAAACGATGGGCGTCAGCCAGAACCAGAACTGCAAGCAGATGCCGAACATCTGCCCGACATCGCGAAAGAACACATTGAGAATGCCGAGCAACATGCCCAGCCCGGCGGCAAAGATCATCTGCAGGATCAGCAGCGGGATCAACGCCAGCAACGCCATGCCGGGCAGGCGCCCGCTGATCAGCAGAAAGCCGAAAAACAGCGCCAGAATGATCGCAAAGTTGATCCCGGCGTTGAGCAGGGTTATCACCGGCAGGCAAATGCGCGGGAAGCTGATTTTCTTCAGCAGGTTGGCGTTTTCCAGAAACATGCTCTGGCTGCGCGAGGTGATTTCGGCGAACAGTCCCCAGGTCAGCAAGCCTGCACACAGGTAGACGCTATAGGCCAGGCCGTCATCAACACCCGGCAGACGCGCGCGCATGATCTGGGAAAAGATCACCGTGTACACAACGATCATCGACAGCGGGTTGAGTACCGTCCACAGCGCACCGAACAACGAGTTGCGATAACGTGATTGAAACTCCCGCTTGACGCTACCGAGGATGAATCCGCGATAACTGCGCATTGAGCGGTACAGGGAAAGCAGCATTCAAACCGTCCTGCCGTATTGGTCTTCGAAGCGAACGATGTCGTCCTCTCCCAGGTATTCGCCGCTTTGTACTTCGATGATCACCAGATCGATCACCCCGGGGTTTTCCAGGCGATGGCGGTGGCCGGCAGCGATGAACGTCGATTCGTTTTTCGCCACCAGATGGGTGCCGGTACCGTTGTTGGTGACCTTGGCCATGCCTTCGACCACCACCCAGTGTTCGTTGCGGTGATGGTGCATTTGCAGAGAGAGCTTGCCGCCGGGTTTGACCACGATGCGCTTGATCTTGAAGCGCGGGCCTTCCTCAAGCACGGTGTAGGTGCCCCATGGCCGACTCACCGTACGGTGCAGGCGGTAGGCTTCGTGGGATTTGTCCTTGAGCTGCTTGGCCACCCGTCGCACGTCCTGCGCGCGATCAGCGTGAGCGACCAGTACGGCGTCAGCGGTGTCGATGACGATCAGGTTGTCGACGCCGACGGCAGCTACCAGCCGACCTTCGCTTTGGACGAAGTTATTGTGGCTGTCGATGAAAATCGCTTCGCCGCTGGCACGATTGTTATCGGCATCGGCCGGTACCAGAGCCGCGACGGCGCCCCAGGAACCGATATCGCTCCAGTCGAAACCTGCGGGTACCACGACGACTTTTTCCGAGCGCTCCATCAACGCGTAGTCGATGGAGATGTCGGTGATCTCGGCGAACAGCGCTGGCGACAGTTCCTGTTGCAGGCAGCCGACAGTTTCCAGCGGGGCGCTTGCCGCCATGCAGGCGCGGGTCTGTTCCAGCAACTGCGGCGCATGCAGTTGCAACTCGGCCAGCACACTTGCGGTGGTGAAGCAGAACATCCCTGAGTTCCACAGGAAATTGCCGCTTTCCAGATAATGCGTGGCGGTTTGCAGGTCGGGTTTCTCGACGAAACGCTGCACTTTCGCCGCGCCTTTGGCATCCAGCGGGGCGCCGGTCTCGATGTAGCCGAAGCCGGTTTCCGGGGCGGTCGGCGTCACACCGAAGGTCACCAGATAACCGTCTTTGGCCAGATTGACCGCGTGCTCGACGGCGGTTTTCAGCGCGTCCTGGTTGACGATCAAATGGTCGGCGGGCATCACCACCATGATCGCGTCATCACCATGCAATGCTTGCAACGACAACGCGGCAGCAGCGATGGCCGGGGCGGTGTTGCGGCCAGTCGGCTCGAGCAGGAAGTGCCCGCGATGACGCGAGACATGGGCGGCGCAATAGTGATCCTTGCTCTGGAAGTAGTACTCGCGGTTGGTCACCGTGACGATATCGCCCCAGCCGTCCAGCAACGCGGCAGCACGCTGATAGGTCTTGCCCAGCAGCGACTGGCCGTCGGGCAGGGTCATGAACGGCTTGGGATGGCCCTCGCGGGACACCGGCCATAAACGGGTGCCGGCACCGCCGGACAGAATCACGGGGATCAGCATGGCCTACTCCTTGGCGACGCGTTTCATGTCCGCATCCATCATCATGCGGATCAAGGTATCCAGGTCAGTTTTCGGCTTCCAGCCCAGCACACGCTGAGCCTTGGCCGGATTGCCGAGCAGCACTTCGACTTCGGCCGGGCGGAAGAATGCCGGGTCGATTTTCACGTAGTCACGGTAGTTGAGGCCGACGTGATCGAAGGCGATGCGGCACATTTCCCGCACCGTGGTGGTGACGCCGGTGGCGACCACAAAATCGTCAGGCTTGTCCTGTTGCAGCATCAGCCACATGGCTTCGACGTAGTCGCCGGCAAAACCCCAGTCGCGTTTCGCATCGATGTTGCCCAAGGCCAGCTCCTGCTGTTTGCCTTGCTTGATGCGTGCGGCGGCATCGGTGACCTTGCGCGTCACGAACTCGATGCCACGTAGCGGCGATTCGTGGTTGAAGAGAATGCCGCTGCTGGCGTGCAGGTTGAAGCTTTCGCGGTAGTTGACAGTGATCCAGTGACCGTAGAGCTTGGCCACGCCATAAGGGCTGCGTGGGTAGAACGGGGTGTTTTCATCCTGCTGCTCAGCCTGGATCAAACCGAACATTTCGCTGGTCGAGGCCTGATAAAAGCGTGTGTGCGGACTGAACTGACGGATCGCTTCGAGCAAGTGAGTAACGCCCAGGCCATCGACGATACCGGTGGTCACCGGTTGATCCCACGAGGCGGCGACGAAGCTTTGCGCGGCGAGGTTATAGACCTCGTCCGGCGCCGACTTGATGACTGCACGCTGTACCGAGCAGGCGTCGGCCATGTCACCGTCCAGATAGACGATGTCGGCTTCGACGCCCATCTCGCGCAGGCGCCAGCGCGAATCGCTGCTGCGCCGTGCGACGAGGCCGTGAACCTTGTAGCCCTTGTCGAGCAACAGCTTGGCCAGATACGCGCCGTCCTGGCCGGTGATCCCTGTGATCAGTGCACTTTTTGTCATTCTTGTCGTACTCGCGTCTCCCAGTCGGACAGGATCGCCCGCAGGGATTGTTGTGTGGTGATTTCAGGCGTCCATCCTGTGGTCTGGGTCAGCCTGTTGTGGCTGCCACAAACGCGACGCTGATCGGCGCGGCGCATGCGCGCGGGGTCTTGCACCAGTTGCATCTCGACTTCAGCCAGATCGCCGAGCTGCTCGATCAGGCTGCGGATGCTTTGCTCGCGGCCCGAGCAGATGTTGTAGACCTGTCCGGGTGTGCCTTTTTCAAGCAACGCGAAATAGGCCGAAATCACATCGCCGACATCGAGGAAATCTCGCGTCACGTCGATGTCGCCAACCTCCAGTTGCGGCGCTTGACGGCCCTGTTTGATGCGACTTATCTGGCGGGCGGCACTGGCGATGACAAAGCTTTCTTTCTGGCCGCTGCCGATGTGGTTGAACGGACGCGCCACCAACACCGGCCAGCCTTCACTCAGGCCCCATTGCAGGCTGAGAAATTCTGCCGAGAGTTTGCTCACCGCGTAAGGATTGCGCGGGCAGGGCGACTGTTGCTCGCTGATCGGCAGATCGCTTTCGCCGACTTGCCCGTAGACATCGCCGGAGCTGACGTAGAGGAAGGTGCCGGCGAAGCCACGTGTCTTGAGTGCTTGCAGCAGATTGAGGGTGCCGAAAAGATTGATGTCGAAGGTGCGCGCCGGATCACGGAAGGCTTCCGGGACGAAGGTCTGCCCGGCCAGGTGAATCACCGCGTCGGGCATTTGCGGCCACAGGCCGGTGAGGCTGTCAGCCTTCGTGAGGTCGTAGGGCGAGGCGGCAGGCAGCAGCTCCCACGACGAATCAGGCAATGCCAGACGCGACTGAATATGTTGTCCCACGAATCCACTGAGACCCGTGACGAACAGACGCTTTTTCAAACAGCGACCCCTTGGTCTTGAACTTGCGCCACTTTCTCACAGGCTTTAAGGAGAGGTCTGTCAGACCGAAGGAAAAACCGGTTGAAAGACGGGCGAAGTCAGTTGTTGTAGTTGTTTGTTACCAATCTGTGCCAATTGCGCAGCAATTTCAACAGGCCAAACCGTGACCGGTCAGTTCTCGTCAGCGTAGTCCGATTTATTCTCGTCGGGCGGTTCCCGGATCCTTGAAGGATGTGTTTAGAATGGCCCTCGACGCCATTCCCCCAGGTCCGCCGTGGGTGTAGCGCAACAGGGTGAAACCAACCACTAAAACAAGAACGAAGACGTGCCTGAGGATGATGGACAAGCAGCGGCGATGCCGACTTGATCCAACGCCCGGTCGTCATAGCATGAGGTTGCCGGGACGGCTGCTTCATCGTGGGATGCCATGAATTTCATTCTTTACTCGGACGTCAACGAGCGCTCCATCAGCCAGAGCCTCGGGCGTGCCGAATACAGCTATTACTTTGTGCTCAAGGCGTATCGCCCGGTGCTGGAAAGCCTCGGCCGAGTGCATGTTGTGGCGTCGGTCGCTGAAGTTGACCCGCTGTATCTGCAGTTGCTTCAGGACGGTCAGGAATGTCTGTTCCTTTCGTTTGCGCCGCCACATAAAACCCCGATCGGCCTGCAATGCCCGATGGTGTGTGTGATTGCCTGGGAATATGACTCGATCCCCTCCGAACGCGCTGACAACGATGTGCGCCAGGACTGGCGCCAGACACTGGCGCGCCATGGCCGGGTGATTACGTTGTCGACCCACACGGCGCAGGCGATACGTCGCAGCCTGGGTGAAGATTTCCCCGTACTGGTATTGCCCACACCGCTGTGGGAACGCTTCGCTCAGGTACGTCGAGACTACCCGAGTGTCCCGGTAAACCCCGGCACCACGTTGCAGATCAAGGGCTGCATCATCGACAGCCGCGCGCTGGGACTGTCGGCTGATGGCTTGATCGCACCGATACTCAATGAACAGGAAGCGCTGACGCCGAGCCCTGTCGAGGAAGTACCGGAGCCGACGCCAGAACCGCCACCGCCACCGACCTTGCGTCGGCGTGCGTTCATCACCAAGCATTATTTGTACGAAGGCTACAAAGCCGTCGCGACGCCTTCGCAGCATCGAACGCTGTTTTTGCTCAAGCACAACTTGCGGCTGTGGTATCGCGAAGCCGTCAGTGATTTGCTGCCGGCTGCAAGCCGCGAGAACCGCCCCGAGTTGTCCGAGCCAGTGCCATCGGCTGCAGCCGAGAGTGAGGTGCCGGAGCTGATTGAGCATCCGCAAGCGTTGTTGCCGGACACCCGTGAAAACGCCCGGATCGACGTCAGTGGCGTGGTATACGTCAGCGTGTTCAACCCCGAGGACGGGCGCAAGAACTGGCACCACCTGATCACCGCGTTCTGTTGGGCCATGCGTGATGTCGAAGACGCGACACTGGTGCTGAAAATCACCCAGAACGACCTGTCGAGCTACTACGTTCATCTCATTACGTTGCTCTCGCAGCTATCGCCCTTTGCCTGTCGGGTCGTGGTCCTGCATGGCTACCTGGAAGACGAGGAGTTTGCCCGGCTGTATGGCGCCGCCAGTTTCTACGTCAACGCGTCACGCTGCGAAGGTTTGTGCCTGCCGCTGATGGAGTTCATGTCGTGCGCTCGGCCGGTGATCGCGCCGGATCACACGGCAATGCGCGATTACATCGACGAACGTGTCGGCTTCATCGTCAAGTCCAGTCGCGAGCCGACCATCTGGCCGGAAGATGTGCGGATCCTCTACCGCACCCTGCGCCATCGCCCTGACTGGGGCTCCTTGAAAGCCGCCTATGAGGACAGCTACGCCATGGCCAAAAACCACCCGCAGGCTTACCAGGCGATGGCCATTGCCGCCAATGAACGCATGCGTGAGTACTGTGGATTCGCGCCGCTGCAGCAGCGAGTGGCGGCGTTTTTCGGCCTGGAGGCCAATCGCGCGATCACCTCGCTGGCGGTCGAGACCGGAGCGGCCTCATGCTGATCATCATTCATTCGGAAACCAACAAGAGCAACATCCAGCAGAACCTCGGACGCCCCGAGTACAGCTATTACTTCGTGCTCAAGGAATTCCGCCCGGTGCTGGAGCGACTCGGTCAGGTCATCGAAGTCAGCCACCCTGACGAGCTGGTTGATCGCTTGTATTTCGACTGCTTGAGCCGGGGCGAGGATTGCGTCTTCCTGTCGTTCTCGCCGCCGCATCGCACGCCCATCCATTACGCATGCCCGACCATCCCGGTGTTCGCCTGGGAATTCAGCACCATCCCGACTGAAAGCTGGCAGGGCGAATCCCGTCACGATTGGCGTGTGGTGTTGCAGGCGTGTGGCCGGGCGATTACGCATTCGACATTCACGGTGAACGCGGTGCGCGACGTGATGGGGGCGGACTATCCGATCTGCGCGATCCCGGCTCCGGTGTGGGATCGCTTTGCCGCTCGCGGCGAGCAATTGGCCAAGCGTCCGGTGGTTGACCTTGTGACGCTGAACCTGCGTGGATTGCTGATCGACAGTCGTCGCACGGACTTGCGGCCGTATGGCCCACCACGATTGCGCGAAGGCACGCCGATGTCCTTCGCAGGACCGCCGCAGGATTGCCAATTGCAACTGGAGGGCGTGGTCTACACCTCGGTGTTCAATCCTTACGACGGCCGCAAGAATTGGCAGGATATGGTCAGCGCGTTCTGCACCACGTTTCGCGACATCAGCGATGTGACCCTGGTGCTCAAGCTGACCCACCATGACATCGCCGATGCGCTGAGCGACATGCTGCATCACTTGTACAAGAACCAGTCGTTCCAGTGCCGGATCGTGCTGATCCATGGCTATCTGGCGGATGCCGATTACGAAGCCCTGGTGCAGGCCACCAGCTACGTGGTCAACAGTTCTTACGGTGAAGGACAGTGCCTGCCGCTGATGGAGTTCATGTCTTGCGGCAAACCGGCGATTGCGCCGTTGAACACCGCAATGGCCGATTATGTGAGCAGTGATAATGCATTTATCGTCGACTTCACCGAAGAGCTCACCGCCTGGCCTCATGACCCGCGTGCGGCCTATCGCACGATGCGTTACATCACCGACTGGGATTCGCTGTGTCTGGCGTATCGCGCCAGCTATGACGTGGCAAAAACCGATGAGCAGCGTTACGCCGCGATGTCCGCCGAGGCGATTCGCAGTCTGCAGCGATTCTGCAGCCAGGCCAGCACCGAGCAGAGATTGCGCGATTTTTTTGCGCAGCCACTGCAAGCCCGCGGAACGTTGCCTGCGCAAGTCACGCTCGCATGATCCGTCGTCTGCTCGCACGATGGCGTCCGGCGCGTGCCGCGCAACCGCTGTCGGCACCGTTGGCCAAGGTCTCGCCTCGCGACGTCGGTTTACATGACGCCGTGCTCGACGGTTGGTTCTTGAATGACAGCGGCGAGTTGCTCAAGGGCTTTGCGATCAGCGCTGACGATACGTTGCTGGATGTCGGTTGCGGCGAAGGCGTGGCGACACTGTTTGCTGTGCGTCAGGGTGCTTCGGTGATTTTTACCGACAGCGAACACGCCAAGGTGCGCGAGCTCGCACGGCAGGTCGAAGCGCAAAGCGGCAAAGCCAGTCTGGGGCTGGTCAGCAATAGCCTGCCGCTGCCACTGGCTGACGGCTGCGCCAGTAAAGTGGTGTGCATGGAAGTGCTGGAGCACATTGACCAGCCGCAACCGTTCATGGCCGAACTGGTGCGCATGGGGCGCCCGGGTGCGCAGTATCTGTTCAGCGTGCCGGCACCGACGGGCGAACACCTGCAAAAAGGCATCGCCCCGGACAGTTACTATCAGTCTCCCAATCATGTGCAGATTTTCACCCCGGAGCGCTTCGCTGCGCTGGTAGAAGATGCCGGTCTGGTGATCGAACATCGTCAGGCCAGCGGATTCTTCTGGGTGATGGGCATGATCTTTTTCTGGGCCGGCGAACGGGCTGCCGGGCGTGACCCGGGCGGTGCGGTACGTGACCGGATTCAGGAGCCCTTCATGCCATTGATGGAGAGCTGGGCCAAGACCTGGCAGGACCTGCTCGCTCAGCCGGGCGGGCTGGCGATCAAGCAGACGCTTGACCGCTTCATGCCCAAGAGCCAGGTGATCATCGCCCGCAAGCCAGCGGTTGTGGGGGAGGTACCATGAGCGGCAAGCGGATCATGGACATTGAAGTGCTGCGCGCAGTTGCCGTACTGGGCGTGCTGTTTCATCACCTGCAGGGGAGCCTGTTCACCGATGTCGTGCCGTCGCTGGAAAAGATCCATGCCTGGGCGCAGCCGTGGTGGGGCGTCGATCTGTTTTTCGCCATCTCCGGGTTTGTCATTGCCCGAAGCCTGATCCCGGCGCTGCAAGGCTGTACAACCCGCCAGGAATACTGGCAGCAGACGCGCAATTTCTGGCTTCGCCGGGTTTTCCGGTTATTGCCGTCGGCCTGGCTATGGCTGGCGCTGATGTTGCTGGCGTGCGTGTTTCTCAATCGTTCGGGGGCGTTCGGTACGTTGTCGGCCAACCTGCAAGCGACGCTGGCCGGGGTGTTGCAGTACGCCAACTTCCGTTTTGCCGACAGCTTCTTTCGCTACGAGTACGGCAGCAGTTTCGTCTACTGGAGCCTGGCACTGGAGGAGCAGTTCTATCTGCTGTTCCCGCTGCTGATCCTGCTCTTTCGCAAACATCTGGTCTGGGTATTGCTGGCGCTGGTCGCGGTGCAGATTTTCACCCTGCGCACGCCGTTGCTGATGGTGGTGCGTACGGATGCGCTGGCCCTCGGTGTGTTGCTGGCGATGTGGAGTGCGCAGCCGAGTTATCAGCGTTGGCGGCCGAATTTTCTCGATCGGCCATGGGTCGGGATTTCGGCGTTGATGCTGATCGGCGCACTGTTGAGTTTCATGGCCACCGATCGCTTCACGTTTGCCTGGTACCGCATCGGTTCAATCGCTGTACTGAGCGCAATACTGGTGTGGATCGCATCGTATAACTGCAATTACCTGATGCCCGCTGGCGCGATGCAGCGGCTGCTGGGGTGGGTCGGCAGCCGGTCCTACGGCATCTACCTGATTCACATACCCGCTTATCAATTGGTGCGTGAGCTGATCTTTCGCCTGCAGAGCGCCGGTCTGTCCAGTCCTGCCGGCCACCCGGTGCTGACGCTGCTGATCGCTTTCGGCCTGATCGTGTTGCTCAGCGAACTCAATTACCGCTTGGTCGAAATGCCCATGCGCGACCGTGGTGCCGCGCTCGTGCGACGCCTCGGTACGCCCCGATCCACCGTCCCATCCTCTGGAGCCACCTCATGCTGAGCCTACTGAAGAAACTCACGGCGACGACGCCAGCACCGGCGCCCACGCAGGCAGTGGAACCGCTCGCCAGCAAGGTCGATCCGTACATGCTCGGCCTGTACGATGCCAAGCTCAGCGGCTGGTTCAACCAGGAAACCAACGAGCTGTTCAAAGGCTTTGTGGTGTCTGCCGATGACACCCTGCTTGATGTTGGCTGCGGTGATGGCGGCAACGTGCATTTTTGCGGCATGCGCGGGGCGAAGATCATCATCGCCGACATCGACGGCGCCAAGGTCGAAGCGACTCGTCAGCGCCTGAGCGATACGCCGGCACGGGACATCGAATGCCACGTCACCGATTGCAATCCGTTGCCGATCGCCGACGGCACCGCAACGCGCGTGGTCTCCACCGAAGTCATCGAGCATGTCGATGATCCGGCGCAGTTCCTCGCCGAACTGGTGCGTGTCGGCAAACCGGGTGCCTTGTACTTGCTGAGCGTGCCGCACCCAAGCTCCGAAGACCTGCAGAAAGACATCGCTGCGGCCGAGTATTTCCAGAAGCCCAATCACATTCGCATCATCAGCGAAGAGCAGTTCAAGGCGCTGGTCAGCGAGGCCGGGCTGGAGATAATCAGCCACAGTCAGTACGGTTTTTACTGGTCGATGTGGATGCTGCTGTTCTGGGAAGCCAAGGTCGATTTCAGCAACCCGGATCATCCGCTGCTCAATCACTGGGCCGACACCTGGCAAGCCGTGCTGGACTCGCCGCGCGGTGCGCAGATCAAACAGGCGCTGGATGCGGTGGTTGCGAAGAGCCAAGTCATCATCGCCCGCAAACCCGCCGCACCCCTGTAGGAGCTGCGGCACGCTGCGATCTTTTGATCTTGATCCTGAAAAACAAGGTCAAAAGATCGCAGCCTCGTTTTACTCGACAGCTCCTACAGGGGTTTTGTGTACCCTTGCAGCCTTGTGGTGTCAGGGGGTTGGAAGGTATGCGATTTATTGTGGGTCTGTTCTTGGGCATCTTGCTTGTGGGTTGCAAGCAGCAAGACGCGCCACCCCTCGACCAACAATTTTACATCTGGCAACGCCAATGGACGCCGGCCCACGAGGCGGCGCTGCATGACAGTCGCCAGGATTTCTCGACGTTACGCGTCCTCGCACTGCAAGCCTTTCCCAATGCAGGATGGAGCCGCGCGCGGATCGATGCGCAATTATTGAAAGCCGATGGCCGTCCATTGATAGCCGTGATTCGTCTCGACGGCCAGCTCAAGTCGCTGGATCAGGATCAGGTCACCGCGCAGATTCTGCAGGTGCTCGCCGATTGGCAAACACAAGGCCTGACATTGAACGGCGTCGAAATCGATCACGACGCGGGCAATGCGCGGTTACCGGCGTACGCTGAATTTCTCAAACATCTGCGCTCGGCCTTACCGAAGAATCTGCCCTTGAGTATCACTGCGCTGCCAGCCTGGCTCGGCAGTGCGCAATTGCCCGAACTCCTGCAAACCGTTGACAGCAGCGTGCTGCAAGTGCACGCCGTCAGTGATCCGCGTCGCGGTCTGTTCGATCCTGATCAGGCGTTGAAGTGGGCCAAGGCTTGGGCAGGTATCACTGACAAGCCGTTCTATCTGGCGCTGCCGGCTTACGGCGTTGCGCTGTTGCCCGATGACGGCGGGGCGCCGGTGGTGGAAAGCGAAGTGCAACTTGAACGAGCCGGGCAACGCCGGGAACTGCTGGCTGATCCGCTGCAACTGAGTCAGCTCGGTCAGGCATTGCGCGCAGACCCGCCCGCGCATCTGGCCGGTCTGATCTGGTTTCGCCTGCCGCTGGCCAATGACCGCCGCGCCTGGAGTCTGACCACCCTGCGTGCGGTGGCCCGGGGTGATCAACTCAGCAGTCAGCTCGGCGTGACGTTGAGCGAACACGACGGTCTCTACGACATCAGACTCGACAACCCGGGCAACCTCGACAGTGCCTGGCCCGCGCGGATCACGCTGAAGGTGCAAAGCTGCGAAGGCGCCGATGCGCTCGCCGGTTACTCGTTGCAACAAAGCCCGGATCTGCTTACCTTCACCCGCCTGCGCGACGGCCGATTGCCGGCGGGTGGACAACGCGCCATCGGTTGGGCGCGTTGCGCAAATATTGATCAAGGAGGTTCGCATGTTGACCCGTAACTGGCCCCGCCATCTGCTCTGCCTGAGCCTCTGCCTTCCGCTGGGTTCGGCGTTCGCCTGCGGGCCGGATTTCCCCATGCGCCTGCTCGACAATCGTGGGCAGACCCTCGCGGATCTGCCTGAGGGCAACTTCAATTTCGAACTCAGCCGCCTCGGCAAAACCATCGCCGGGCTGAAGAATGTCACTGCGGCGACGCACAATCCCAACGATATGTACGGCGAAGAAAACGCGGCGGCCGAGGCTCGGGAAAAGGCTGAACAGGCCGGACTGAGCGCCGAGCAGCAAGCGTTGGTCAAACAACTGCGCGGTCTGACCGATGCCCATCAGGTCGAGGCGCAGGGCGCCAGCCTGCCGGCGGAAATACGCTTGTACGTGGCCGGTGCGGTGGCGTTTGCCACAGGCGATCATCAACTCGCGGTCGAGAATTTCAACAAGCTGCTGGCGCTGCCGGCAGATCAGCGTCCGTTGCGCAGCACCTGGGCGGCGTATTCGCTGGGCCGTACCTGGTTTGCGATGAGTCGCGAAGGCGGGGATGCGGTCGAGGCGCTGGAGCAATCGCGTGATGCGTTCCGCCAGGCCCGGCAACTGAGCATCGACGGTTTCAGCGATCCGCTGGAGTTGGGTGTTGCCAGCCTCGGTGAAGAGGCGCGGGTGTTGCGCTCGGCGGGCGACTGGAGCGGCGCCATCGAATTGTATGAAGCGCAGAATCTGCACGGCTCGGCCGTGGGTTACACCTCGCTCAAGCAATTGATGAATGAACTGGTGGAGTTGCCCGAAGCCGAACTGGCCGAGCTGCTGCAGCACAAAGCCGTGCAGCAACTGGTCACGGCATCGCTGGTCAGCCGCCAGGGCTGGTCGTTTGGCGATGAGCCGCCGAACGAGAAGAAACTGGTCAAGCTGCTGCAAAACAGCACCCGTGGCAGCCTCGACAATGCTGATCGTCTGGCGGCGATGAGTTATCAACAGGGCGATTACGCTGGCGCCAAAGCCTTCCTTGAAAATGCCGGTGACGGCGGCCTGGCGTGGTGGCTACGGGCGAAGCTGGCGGTGCGTGACGGCGATAAAAATGCTGCGGCCGCCGCCTATTCGAAAGCCGCGCAGGCCTTCCCGCAGAGCGAAGACTGGGGTTACCGGCGCACACCGGACTGGGCGTATGAAGCCGTTCAGCCGAAGTGCCGGGTCGAGGGCGAAAGTGCGATTCTCGCCTTGCAGCGCGGCGAGTATCTGCAAGCGTTCGTGCAGTTGTATCGCAGCAACAGTGTCTATTGGTTCGATGCCGCGAGCGTGGCCGAGCGCGTGCTGACGGTCGAAGAACTGCAAAAGTACGTCGATGACAACGTCCCGGCGCCGCCGGCGTTGACCCAGCAGGAGCGCGACAACTACGTGCCGCTGCCGGTTGCCGCCAGCCTGCGCAATCTGCTCGGTCGGCGCTTGCTGCGCGAAGGGCATTACGCCGACGCGGTCGCTTACTTCGACAATCCCGACCTGCAAAACAAGGCTCGCCTCTACGGCGAACAACGGCTGAAAGCCGATGCCGCGTGGTGGCCGACCAAGCGCGCCAGTGCCTTGTACAACGCCGCGTGGACGGCGCGTGAATGGGGCATGGATATTCTCGGTTACGAGATGGCGCCGGACTACGCCACGTTCGGTGGCAACTACAGCCTGGAAAGCACAGAACTGAAAGTCGGCCCGCTGGTCAGCGAAGCCGAAGTGCAGCGTCAGGTCGCCAGTGAAGCGAAACCGGATCAGCGCTATCACTACCGTTTCGTCGCCACCGAGCTGGCCGGGCGCGCTGCTGACAACCTGCCGCACACCAGTCAGGCGTTTGCTGCTGTGCTGTGCAACGCCGCTGGCTGGAACAGCAGCCTGGAAGATCAGAGCGCGCTGTATCAGCGCTACATCAAGGAAGGCCCGTTCGTACCGTGGGCGGTGGACTTCGGCAATCAGTGCCCGTACCCGGATTTCGAAAACGCCGACAAGCGTTATGTCACTCAGGTAACCGATGCTGTGCGCTCGTCGCTGCGGCCGTACAAATGGCCGGTGCAGATCGGCGCGATTGTGCTGGTCGCGGGTGCTGCGTTGCTGTTGATCAGCCGTCGCCAGCGCAAGGTCCGCAAAGGCTAAGCCTGCTGGACGAACGTCAGGCGCACGGCGAAACCGATCAACAGGCTGCCGAACAGCCATTGTTGTACGCGTTGGGCCGTTGGACTGTGTTGCAGCCAACGACCCAGCGCGGCGCCGGTGAGGGCGTAAGCGCTATCGAACAGCAGGCCGACGCCGACCAGCAGCGTGCCAAGCACGGCAAACTGACTTAGCACCGGCGCACCATCATTGACGATGAATTGCGGCAGCAACACCGAACAGAACAACAACGCTTTGGGATTGAGCAGATTAGTCAGCAAACCGCGTCGGACGGCTTCGCGCCATTGCCCGTGGGAATCGCCAGGCTCGCCAGCATTCAGGTTCGGCAGCAGGGTGCTGCGCAGGCATTGAATTCCGATCCACAGCAGATACGCCGCCCCAGCCAATCGCACCACCTCGAATGTCCACGGCGCGGCTTTGAACAGTGCCGCCAGCCCCAGCGCCGCTAAGGCCACGTGACAACCACGCGCGATGCCCAGACCGACAGCGGTGGCCAGTGCCGCGCCGCGTCCCTGCCGAGCGCCAGTTTGCAGCAGCAGAATCATGTCCGGGCCGGGCAACAGATAGACCACGGCCAATGCCAGGAAAAACAGCCAGAGACTCGCCACGCTACACCCCTTTCGTTGTCGATTCGGTGCGCCAAGTCTAGGGCCGAAAGGTGGAGCAGGTGCTTGCGTAGTCCACTTCAAAAGCCTGCTGTTTTGGCATAACCTGCTGGCTTTCGACGTAACAGCTAGCGGAATCTGCCAAACATGAAACTCGACGCCTTTGATCGCAAGATTCTCGCAGCCCTGCAACGCAATGGACGCCTGAGCAATGTCGAGCTGGCGGACGAAATCGGCTTGTCGGCCTCACCGTGTCTGCGCCGGGTGCGGATGCTCGAGGAGGCCGGGGTGATTCGCGGTTATCAGGCCAATCTCGATCGCGATGAAGTCGGCCTGGGGCTGACGGTGTTTGTCGGGGTCAAGGTCGAGCGCCACAACGATGCACAGGCCGAGGCGTTTTACACTGCGGTGACGGCGCTGCCGGAGGTGATTTCAGCGTTTCTGGTTTCGGGCGAGTCGGATTTTCTGTTGCAAGTGGTGGTGCCGGATTTGCGTGCGTATGACCGTTTTCTCAGCGGCTGCCTGTTGAAACTGCCGGGGGTGAGCGATATTCGCAGCAACTTTGCGATTCATACGGTGAAGACGCCGGGGGCGTTGCCGCTGGGGCATCTTCCTGCCTGAGACCGAGGTGTCCCCAATCGCGAGCAGGCTCACTCCTACATTGATCGCGGTGTTTCTGAAGAACTCGGTCAACTGTAGGAGTGAGCCTGCTCGCGATAGCGGACGTCCAGTCACCTGATGTATTTCCTGCCTACATCTGCGTCGCCATCCCCTCGACATTCATCGCCGCCTGACGCAACGCCTCTGATCTTGTTGGATGCGGATGGCAAGTCAAAGCAATGTCCTCAGCCGAAGCACTGAACTCCATCGCCACACAGAACTCGCCAATCATTTCACTCACACTCGGGCCGACCAGGTGTACGCCGAGTACTTCATCGGTGCGCTCATCGGCGAGGACTTTGGCAAAGCCCTCGGTCTCATGGTTGATCTTCGCCCGGCTGTTGGCGGTGAAGGGGAATTTGCCGACCTTGTAGGCGCGGCCCTCGGCCTTGAGCTGTTCTTCGGTCTTGCCGACGCTGGCCAGTTCCGGCTTGGTGTAGATCACATTGGGGATCAGGTCGTAATTGACCTCGCCAGCCTTGCCGTGGATCTGCTCGACGCAGGCCATCGCTTCGTCTTCAGCCTTGTGCGCGAGCATCGGCCCGGAGGTCACGTCGCCGATCACCCAGACGCCGGTGGCTTCGGTGCGGTGTTGTTTGTTGGCGAGCATGCCGCGTTTGTCGGTACTCAGGCCGACGTTCTCCAGACCGAGGTCTTTTGTGTAAGGGCGGCGACCGATAGCGACCAATACGTAATCGGCTTCAAGCAACTCGGCAGTGCCGCCGGCGGCAGGCTCGACGCTGAGTTGTACACCATTGGCGGAAGACGTGGCGCTGGTGACTTTCGAACTCAGCTTGAAGGCGATGCCTTGTTTGCTCAGCGAGCGTTGCAGGGTCTTTCCGGCCTCGCCATCGACGCCCGGACAGATGCGATCAAGGTATTCGACCACGGTGACCTGCGCGCCCAGACGCCGCCATACCGAGCCCAGTTCCAGGCCAATCACCCCGGCACCGATCACCACCAGGTGCTTGGGCACTTCGCTGAGGGACAGCGCACCGGTTGAATCAAGAATGCGCTGGTTGTCGATCTCGACGCCGGGCAGGGGAGTGGGCTCGGAACCGGTGGCGATGATGATGTCCTTGGCGGTCAGCTCGACTTTGCCGCCCTGATCGTCGGTCACTGTGACCTTGCCGGGGCCGTCTATGTGGCCCCAGCCCTTGATCCAGTCGACCTTGTTTTTGCGAAACAGAAACTCGATGCCTTTGGTCAGGCCGGCCACGCTCTCGTCTTTCTGTTTCATCATTTGCGCGAGGTTCAACGTCGGTTTGACCTCGATGCCGAGGTTGGCGAATTCCGCACCCATCGCCGCGTCGTACAGTTCCGAGGCATGCAACAGCGCTTTTGACGGCATGCAGCCGACGTTCAGGCAGGTGCCGCCGAGCGTTGCCCGGCCTTCCACGCAAGCGGCCTTGAGGCCCAACTGGCCGGCGCGGATTGCTGCGTTGTAGCCACCGGGGCCGCCGCCCAGAATCACCACGTCATAGTTGCTCATGCGCTTGCTCCTGTTTGATGGATGCGGATCGCTAAAAGTAGTTCCGGATGAAAATTACGAACGTAATATGTGCGTTTCCCCACATTTCGGTCAAGGCTTCAGGCAAGCGACAGGTTGGCCATCTTTGAATAAGCGTGATTGTGTACGAATATTTCACCTATTTCGTTATATCGTAACGATATACAGGTGTGAACCAATGAATTTGGGGTGATATGCAAGTCGATCTGGACGAAGAAGGCACGCAAGTGACCGGACTGCCGCGCTTTCAGCAGGCAGCCGTGCAAAGCCGACGCCTGCGACGCTGGGCAATCAGTCTCGGCGGATTGGCCGGAGTAGGGTGGGTGCTGGCGTTCTTTATCGGGCTGTTTGCTCCACAGTCCTTGTGGCTGCCGCTATTGGTCAACCAGAGTGCGGCATTGCTGGTGCTGGTCGCAGGGCTGCAATCGGCGTGGTGGGTGACGCAATGGCGCGCGCAGGTGATCAATCCTGCTGTTGTGCTGGTGCCTCTTGCTGAGGAGGAACAATCCGAACCGCAGGGCTGGTACGAGCGGCTGTTGGAGCGCTTGAGCCAAGGCAGTCTGCATCTGCTCAACCAGATCGGTGCGGCGACGCTGTGGCTGGCGGGCTGGGCGCTGTTGGTGTTGCTGAGCATCGATTCAGTGTGGAACCTCGCGTTGCCGGCCGCTGCCATGGGGTTATCTGCCACGGTGGGGGCTGCGTTGGCGCTGTTGCTGGCATTCGGCTTGCTGGTACTGGAGCGGCAACTGGCCCAGGAACATCCAGCGCAATGGCCCGAAGCAGGGGCATTGGCACAACTGACGCGCGTGGCGATCATCGGTCTGGTGCTGGGCGCGTTGTGTTTGTTGTTTGCCGGCGAGAATGCCGTGTGGCCGGCGCGCGTTGCCGTGTTGATCGGCATCTTGCCGGGACTGGTCGCGATCGAGCTGCTAGTGCGCGCCGTTCTCTCAATATTCAGCCCTCGCCGTGAGCGGCTTGAACCGACGTTGTTGGCGCGCAGTTTTGTCGCCGACATGCTGCGTTGGCCTCCGCAGCCGTTACTTGCCTTGCAGCATGAATTGCACAACCGCTTCGGCATCGATCTGCGCCAGATCTGGGCATTCAGTTACATGCGCCGGGCGTTTCTGCCGGTGCTGGCATTGGTTGCAGCAGTGGGTTGGTTACTCACTGGAATCCATGAAATCCCGTTACAGGGTCGTGGTATTTATGAGCGTTTTGGCAAACCGGTGCAGGTGTTCGGCCCGGGATTGCACACGGGTCTACCGTGGCCGCTGGGGCGGGTGTTGATCGTTGAAAACGGCGTGGTCCATGAGTTGGCAACCAGCGTCGGCGAGAACTCTGCGCCGCTGCAAGCCGACCCAGCTGAAGGTCCGGCGCCCATTACCGCCAATCGTTTGTGGGACGCCAGTCATGTCAACGACAAGTCGCAAGTCATCGCCAGCAGCCGTGGCGAGCAACAGAGCTTCCAGATCGTCAACATGGACGTGCGCTTCGTCTATCGCATTGGTCTGACTGATCAGGCTGCGCTGGCCGCGACCTACAACAGTGCTGATGTACCAACGTTGATCCGCAGCACCGCCAGTCGGATTCTGGTGCACGACTTTGCCTCACGCACGCTCGACGGTTTGCTCGGTCAAGACCGTGTCGGGTTGGGCGAGGAGATCGGTCGCGCGGTGCAAAGAGATCTGCAAAAACTCGACAGCGGTGTGGAAATTCTCGCCACGGTCGTTGAAGCCATTCACCCGCCGGCCGGTGCCGCCAATGCCTATCACAGCGTGCAAGCGGCGCAGATTGGTGCGCAGGCTTTGATCTCCCGTGAGCGTGGCGCGGCGGCGGAAGCTAGCAATCAGGCGCAGCTGCAGGCCAGTCTTGCTCGCGACCAGGCCAGCGCCAATGCGCGGGAAACCAGCGCTACAGCGCAGGCGGCGGATCTGAGATTCCGTGCCGAGCAAAAAGCCTTCGCCAGCGCTGGTCAGGCTTTTGTGCTCGAGCAATACCTCGGCCAGCTCAGCCAAGGCCTGAGCAAAGCCAAATTACTGATACTCGATCATCGTCTGGGTGGCAGCAACAATGCCCCGACCATCGACCTGCGTACGTTCTCGCTGCCGGCTGACCCGACGCCCGCGCGCACCACCGCTCAACCAGGAGTCGCCCATTGAGCCAGTCGCACACACACGATCATCATGACCACAGCGGCCACGATCACGGTCACGGCGGGCATCACCATCATCATGGCCATCACCACCACGGTGCGCCGGAAGAGGCCGGGCCTTTTCCGTGGCGCCGGATGGGCTGGGCAGCCTTGTTGGTGGCGTTTGCCATTGCGGCGGCGAGCCTGGTGCAAGTGCGCTCCGGCGAAGCCACGGTCATTACCCGTTTCGGAAATCCATCGCGGGTGCTGCTCGACCCAGGTTTGAGCTGGCGCTGGCCGGCGCCGTTCGAGGCGGCGATTCCGGTGGATTTACGTTTGCGGACGACCTCCAGTGGCCTGCAGGATGTCGGCACGCGGGACGGTTTGCGCATCATTGTGCAAGCGTACGTCGCGTGGCAGGTACAGGGTGATCCGGACAATGTGCAGCGTTTCATGCGGGCGGTGCAGAACCAACCGGATGAAGCGGCGCGGCAGATTCGTACTTTTGTCGGCTCGGCCCTGGAAACCACCGCGAGCAGTTTTGATCTGGCGAATCTGGTGAACACCGATGCCAGTCAGGTACGTATCGCCGATTTTGAAGCGCAGTTGCGCGAGCAGATCGATCAGCAATTGCTCGCGACCTATGGCGTGCGGGTGGTGCAAGTCGGCATTGAACGTTTGACCTTGCCGTCGGTGACACTTACCGCCACCGTCGATCGCATGCGCGCCGAGCGGGAAACCATTGCCACTGAACGCACGGCGATCGGCAAACGTGAAGCCGCGCAAATCCGCTCTGCCGCCGAACGCGATGCTCGGATCGTTCAAGCGGATGCGACGGTAAAGGCAGCAGAAATCGAGGCGCAATCTCGGGTCGAAGCGGCACAGATTTATGGCCGCGCTTACGCAAGTTCACCACAGCTCTACAATTTGCTGCGCTCGCTCGACACCCTCGGCACCATCGTTACGCCGGACACCAAACTGATTCTGCGCACCGACGCCGCGCCATTCCGTGTATTGGTCGACGGCCCACCGACACTCGACAGCAAAACCGGAACGCAGCCATGAATGACGAAGTTCCACGTGGAACACATGCGCTGAATAGTCCGTGGTTTCAGGCAGGGCGTTTGGCGTTTTTCGCCCTGTATGCGGTGACAATATTGGCCGCGCTGGCGTGGGCATTTTCTAATGTGCGGCAGATCGACCCGCAGAGTCGTGCGGTGGTTTTGCATTTCGGCGCACTTGATCGCATCCAGAATGCCGGTCTGTTATTGGCCTGGCCACAGCCGTTCGAACAGGTGATTTTGCTACCGGCAGCGGATCGGATCATTGAACGTCGAGTGGAAAACCTGTTGCGCAGCGATGAAGCCTTGAAGGCTGATCGTGTCGCGTCTTTCGCCGTACCGTTGAGCGATGAGCTGGCTGGATCTGGTTATTTATTGACCGGCGATGCCGGCGTAGTGCAGCTCGATGTGCGGGTTTTTTACAAAGTCAGCGACCCTTACGACTTCGTATTACAGGCCAATCATGTGCTGCCAGCCCTGGATCGATTGGTCACCCGCAGCGCCGTGGCGCTGACTGCCGCGCGGGATCTGGACACCATTCTGGTCGCGCGCCCGGAGTTGATCGGCACTGACAATCAAGCGGCCGAACGCCGTGAAAGACTGCGCGGTGATCTGGTGCAAGGTATCAACAAACGCTTGGCCGAGTTGAAAGCGAGCGGGCAGGGCATCGGCATTGAAGTGGCGCGGGTCGATGTGCAATCGAGTCTGCCCGATCCGGCGGTCAGTGCTTTCAACGCGGTGCTGACCGCCAGCCAGCAGGCCGACAAAGCCGTGGCCAATGCACGTACCGACGCCGAGAAGCTCACCCAGAGCGCCAATGAACAAGCCGATCGCACGCTACAAATTGCCCATGCGCAGGCCGGTGAGCGTTTGGCCAAAGCCTCTGCTGACACAGCCACAGTGTCGAGTCTGGCCAAAACTACCGATCCGCAAATGCTCCTGCGCCTGTACCGCGAGCGCATGCCGAAGATTCTCGGCCAGGCCGGATCGGTGACCACGGTCGACCCGAAAGACGATTCCCGCCTGATCATTCAGGGAGCCAGTAAATGACTGCGACGACCGCCGCACCGAGCCTGTTGTCTTCGGCCGAACAACGCCGCGCTGCACGGCAACTCACCCTGGCCATGCTTGCGCTGGGCCTGTTGGGTCTGGGTCTGATCTGGCGCTGGCAGATGCCCGAGCAAACCGGTGTCAGTCAGTTGCTGCTTGGGTTTGCATCTTTATTGGTGGGCGTGCCGGTGATGCGTTCGGCGTGGTTCAGCCTGCGCTATCCGAGCCTGCACGGCATCACCGATCAATTGATCGCCCTGGCGATGCTCGGCGCTTGGGCGACCGGTGATCTGCTGACGGCGGCGTTGCTGCCGATCATCATGATCTTTGGTCATGTGTTGGAAGAGCGCAGTGTCATTGGTTCGCAGGAAGCGATCCACGCCCTCGGTCAACTGACCCGCAGCCATGCGCGCAAGGTTCAAGCAGATGGCTCGATCATCGAAGTGGACAACGGCACGTTGAAGGCAGGCGACACCGTTGAAGTGCGCGCCGGTGATCGGGTTCCCGCCGATGGTCGAGTGTTGTCCGGTCAGGCCAGTCTCGACACCGCTTCGATTACCGGTGAATCGGTACCGGTCGAGGCGGGTGTCGGCCTGTCGGTGTTCGGCGGGGCGATCAACCTCGACGGTTTGTTGCGGATTGAAGTAACGCGCACCGGCGGCGAGTCGACGTTGGGCAAGGTCATTGCGTTGATGCAGAACGCCGAGCGCTCGAAACCGCCAATCACTCGCTTGCTCGAACGTTACGCCGGCAGCTACATGGTACTGGTGTTGCTACTGGCGGCGGTGACCTGGTTTATCACTCACGACGCCCAAGCGATGCTCGCCGTGTTGGTCGCAGCCTGTCCGTGCGCGTTGGTGCTGTCGGCTCCGGCCACGGCGATTGCCGGTGTCGCGGTAGCGGCACGTCACGGCATTCTGATCCGCAGTTCGGCGTTCCTTGAAGAGCTGGCCGACCTCACCTCACTGGTCGTCGACAAGACTGGAACCCTGACTTACGGCACCCTCCGCTTGCAGTCGATCAACAGCCCGCACGCAGAGTCCTCCATGGTCATGGTGCTCGCCGCCAGCCTCGGCGCGGCAAGCAGTCACCCGGTCAGTCGTGCGCTTGCGGGGTTGGTCGGTCAGGAAGAATGTGTGCCGCTGAGCGATATCCACGAACGCCAAGGCCTCGGCGTGGTGGCCATGACGGAGCAGGGCGAAGCGGCACTCGGTCGACCGGAGTTGTTCGCGCAGTTGGGGATCGCAACCACATCGGTCCCTGAGCACGATGGACCGATCGCCGGACTGGCCCTGAACGGTGAATTCCTCGCCTGGTTGTTGTTGGCCGACACGGTTAAGCCGGAAGCCCGCTTTGCCCTCGGCGAATTGCGTGAACTGGGCCTTGGTCGGCAACTGCTGCTGACGGGGGATCGTCAGAGCGTGGCCCAGACCCTGGCGCGTGATGTCGGTTTGCACGAAGTCCAGGCCCAGGCCTTGCCCGAAGACAAACTCAATCGCGTACTCAAGGAAATCGACAATGGCTTCCGGCCGATGGTGGTCGGTGACGGCATCAATGACTCGCTCGCGCTCAAGGCTGGCGTGGTCGGCGTGGCGATGGGCGCGGGCGGAGCGGATATCGCGCTGGCCTCGGCGGACATCGTCTTGATTGGCAGCGATCTGCGTCGGCTCGGCACCTGCGTACGACTCAGTCGTCAGTGCCGCAGGACGTTGCAGGTCAACGTGATCATCGGGCTGGGCTGGACGCTGGCCATCGTCGTGTTCGCCGCCTTCGGTTGGCTCGGCGCTGCCGGGGCCATGATCGCCGCGCTGCTGCACAACCTCAGCACGTTGCTGGTGCTGGGTAACGCCGGTCGTCTGTTGCGTTTTCAGGAGCCTCTGCTAAAGATGAAAGAGCAGAATTGATCGTTTTTTGAACTGCGCGCCGGGCTGTATGTCCTCAGATCAGGCGCGTTGAAAACGGATCAAACAGCCTTCCAGGTTCATAGTCGGCGGCTATCAAATCGATAGCCTGCTATTTTTCAAGGATGGTCTACCCTCAGATCAGACGTCTGAAACAAGGGGGATTTTCCATGCTCGCGCAACTTCCACCGGCCTTACAGAATCTGCAGCTACCGCTTCGACTGCGGCTCTGGGACGGCCATGAGTTCAATCTGGGGCCGGCGCCCAGCGTTACCATCGTGGTCAAGGACCCGCAGATGGTCACTCAGTTCACCCATCCTAGCCTTGATGCGCTCGGAGCGGCATTCGTTGAAGGCAAACTCGAACTGGAGGGCTCGATCAGCGAAGTCATCCGGGTCTGCGACGAATTGAGCAATGCTTTGCTCGGTGAAGATGAAGACAGTAACCCCGTGCGTTCGGTGCACGACAAGGAAACCGACGCCAAAGCCATCTCCTATCATTACGACCTGTCCAATGCGTTCTACCAGCTCTGGCTGGACAGCGACATGGCGTATTCCTGCGCGTATTTCGAAACGGGCAGCGAAACGCTTGAGCAAGCGCAACAAGCCAAATTCCGTCATCTGTGCCGCAAGCTGCGTTTGCAGCCGGGTGACTATCTGCTGGATGTCGGGTGCGGTTGGGGTGGGCTGGCACGGTATGCCGCTCGAGAGTTCGGCGCCAAGGTCTTCGGCATCACCCTGAGCAAGGAACAGCTTGAACTGGCACGCGAGCGGGTTGAAGCCGAAGGCCTGGAAGACCAGATCGAACTGCAGTTGCTCGACTACCGTGATTTGCCCCAGGATGGGCGTTTCGACAAGGTCGTCAGCGTCGGCATGTTCGAACACGTCGGCCACGCCAATCTCGCCGAGTACTGCAAAACCCTGTTCGGCGCGGTCAAGGAGGGCGGTCTGGTGATGAACCATGGCATCACCGCCAAACACACTGATGGTCGTCCGGTGGGGCGTGGTGCCGGGGAATTCATCGAGAAATACGTATTCCCCAACGGTGAGTTACCGCACCTGGCGATGATCTCGGCCGAGATCAGCGAAGCGGGCCTCGAGATTGTCGACGTCGAAAGTCTGCGCCTGCATTACGCGCGCACGCTGGATCACTGGAGCGAGCGGCTGGAGGACAATCTCGAAGCCGCCGGCAAACTGGTACCGGATCAAGCGCTGCGCATCTGGCGTTTGTACCTGGCCGGCTGCGCCTATGCGTTCGCGCGTGGCTGGATCAATCTGCACCAGATCCTCGCAGTAAAGGCCCACCCGGATGGTAGCCATGAACTGCCGTGGACTCGCGACGACATCTATAACCCTTAACACTGAACAATCCGCTCTCCCCGGGAGAGGGTTTTTTACAGAATCGGCGAAATCAGCCGGGCGATCCGCATGCCGACCTGCTGCAGGCGGTGGATCTCCCGGCTTTCTTCCTTGGCGATTTCATAGGCTTGTTCGAAATCCTCTTTGAGCATGTTTTCCACACTGGCGGCGAAGTCACTGTCGACGGTCAACAGCATCACTTCGAAATTCAGCCGGAATGAGCGGTTGTCCAGATTGGCGCTGCCGATGGCGCTGATCTCGCTGTCGATCAACACCACTTTCTGATGCAGGAAACCGGGTTCGTAGCGGAATACCCGCACGCCGGCGCGCACGGCTTCAAATGCGTAAAGGCTGGAAGCGGCGTAGACGATGCGGTGATCTGGACGCGACGGCAGCAGTAAACGCACATCCACTCCACGCAACACGGCCAGGCGCAATGCGGCAAACACTGCCTCGTCGGGGATGAAATACGGGCTGGTGATCCACACTCGCTCGGTCGCCGCGTGAATCGCTTCGACAAAGAACAGCGAGCAGGTTTCGTAGGCATCCGCCGGGCCGCTGGCGAGCAATTGGCAGAGCACGCCGTCATCCGGGTATTCATCCGGCAGGATCAGTGGCGGCAGGGTGCGCGCGGCCCAGAACCAGTCTTCGGCAAAGGATTCCTGCATACACGCGACGACCGGGCCACGTACCTTCACATGGGTATCGCGCCAAGGTGCCAGTGGTGGTTTTTCGCCCATGTATTCATCGCCGACGTTATGTCCGCCGACAAAGCCGACCACGCCATCGACCACGACGATCTTGCGGTGGTTACGGAAGTTGACCTGAAAGCGATTGAGCCAGCCGCTGCGTGTGGCGAATGCTTTGACCTCGACGCCGCCATCGCGCAATGCCTGCACATAACTGTGGGGCAGGGCGTGGCTGCCGATGCCGTCGTAGAGCAGGTGAATAGACACGCCTTCGGCGGCTTTCCTCAGTAACAGATCGCGCAGGCGCTGGCCGAGCCGATCATCGTGAATGATGAAAAACTGGATCAGCACCGCTTCTTTCGCTTGATCGATGGCCTGGAAGATCGCGTCGAAAGTGGCCGCACCGTTTATCAACAGTTGCACTTGATTGTTCGCCAGGCACGGCATGCGGCCGAGCTTGGGCATGGCGCGTAACGAGGCGTAGGCATTCGAGGCGCGCGCAGTCAGTGCCTCTTCCACCCATGGACGCCAGTTCAACTCGGAGATGGCCTGACGCATCTGTTCATTCGCCTGGCGCCGCGCCTTGATGTAGCCATCAAAGGTGCTGCGGCCGAACACCAGGTACGGAATAAGCGTGAGGTAGGGAATGAAGATCAGCGACAATGCCCAGGCGATCGAGCCTTGGGCCGTGCGCACGGTGAGCACCGCATGGATGGCGGCGATCATGCCGAGGGTGTGTATCAGGGCGATCAGATAACCGAAAATGTGCGGTCCAAAATAATCCATGGGGCAGCCTTGCTCCGGAAGACTCAATGCTTAACAGACCATGTTCTGCCGCGAATGTCGCTATTTAATTGGGGCATGAACCGAAGCAATCGGCCGACGTCTAACGGCCACTACTGATCAGGAGTTTTTCGATGAACGTTCGTCTGCTGGGTTTGGCGCTGGGCCTGGGTTTGGCATTGCCGGTGGTTGCGCAGGCGCAGATGCTGCAGCCGGGTCTGTGGGAAATGACATCGAGCAACGTCAAGGTCGATGATCAGCCAATGGATGTGCAATCGATCCTTGGCCAGCTGCAAGGCCAGATGACCCCGCAACAGCGTGCAGCGCTGGAGAAGAACGGGATCAATATCGGCGGCAAGGGTATTCGCGCGTGTCTGACGCCGCAGCAAGTGGCGACCAACGATATTCCGCTGGCCGATCCGCAATCGGGTTGCAAACAGCAGATCACCGAGCGCAGCGGCAACCAATGGAAATTCCGTTTCAGTTGCCCGAAAGCGCAGGGCACTGGGGTGGCGACGTTCCTCAGTGATCGTGAGTTCACCACCGTGGCCAACGGCACGTTCAACGCGATCGGGATCAACCAGAAGGGCAGCCTTGAGACGCGCGCTGTTTGGCTCGGCCAGGATTGCGGCGCTGTGAAACCCCGCGCCTAAATGTATCTCCTGTAGGAGCTGCGGCACGCTGCGATCTTTTGATCTTCATTGTAAAAAACAAGATCAAAAGATCGCAGCCTCGTTTCACTCGTCAGCTCCAACTGGGTTTTTTGAATCAGCGCATAAATCGTAGCGCCAACCCCCGACATCCCTCGTTCACTCGACCCTCCCGCCAGGCAATCTGCCCCGAAACAATCGTCGCATTCACCCGATGCCGAAAGCTGCGTCCGGCAAACGGCGTCCACCCGCACTGCGACAGAATCGGTTGCCGATCGACCTCCAGCGTTTGCCGTTCAACCAGCACCAGATCCGCCCAATACCCCTCACGCAAATACCCTCGATCCGGAATCGCAAACAGATCCGCGACGCGATGGCTGGTTTTCGCCACCAAGGTCGTGATCGGCAAAATTCCATCCGCCACAAGCTCCATCAGTGCCGGTAATGCATGCTGCACCAGTGGCAGTCCCGAAGGCGCCTGCGCATAAGCTCGCTGCTTTTCTTCCCAGGTATGTGGCGCGTGGTCACTGCCGATCACGTCCAGTAGATTGCTGTTCAAAGCTCCACGCAAGGCATCGCGATCATTTTGAGTCTTGATCGCCGGGTTGCACTTGAGCAGATTGCCGAGGCTTGGATAGTCGCGATCATCGAACAGCAAATGATGCAGACAGACTTCAGCGGTGATGCGTTTCTGTGTCAGCGGTTTGTCTTCAAACAACGCCAGTTCACGCGCCGTAGTCAGGTGCAAAACGTGCAGGCGCGTGCCGTGACGTTTCGCTAGTTCCACCGCCAATGAAGAAGAGCGATAGCACGCCTCGGCATTGCGTATCAGTGGGTGACCGCCGGGTGGGATTCGTTCGTCGTACACCTCACGCAGATTGGCCGCGTTGGCGTCGATACTCGGCGTGTGTTCGCAGTGCGCCAACAGAATTGTCGGCACCTCTGAGAACAGCCGCTCAAGAATCTGTGGATCATCCACCAACATGTTGCCGGTGGACGCGCCCATGAACACTTTCACCCCAGCCACTTCGCAGGGATTGAGCGCCGCAACCGTGTCGAGGTTGTCCCGGCTCACGCCAAAGTGAAAACCATAATTGGCCACCGAACTGATCGCTGCTCGACGTTTTTTATCCGCCAGTGCTTCGAGGGTGAGGGTGGCCGGGTTTGTATTGGGCATGTCCATGAAACTGGTGATGCCGCCGGCGACGGCCGCACGCGACTCGGTATGTATGCTGCCCTTGGCCGGCGCACCCGGTTCGCGGAAATGTACCTGGTCATCGATCATGCCCGGCAGCAGCCATTGGCCATTGGCGTCGATTTCTACCGCCGCGTTTTCGCCGTCGATGCTACGGGCGATCTTGACGATTCGCCCGTTGCTGACCAACACCTCACCTTCGAACTCGCGACCCTCGTTAACCAGTCTGGCGTTGCGAATCAGCACGCTGCTCATGGTTCAAAACTCGTTCTGCAAGGCTTTGTAGCCGCGCACCAGATCGACGTTGGTGCGCGCCACGTCTTCGGAAAACTCCGAGGCACTGACGCTCACCGGCGGAAATTGCGAGAGGTCGGTGTTCGGTCCGATGCGGGTGGTGGAGGGCACGTAGAACGCCTCGGGTAAATCGCGGCCGTCGACCACCGAGTTGTGCCGCACCACGCAGCCGTTACCGACGACACAGTTGAACAGGACGCTGTTGAAACCGATAAACACCCGATCGCCAACCACGCAGGGGCCATGCACGATTGAACGGTGGGCGATGGAACTGAACTCGCCGATGGTGACTGCCGCGCCGGATTTGGAGTGGATCACCACGCCATCCTGAATATTTGAATTGGCGCCGATGGTGATCGGCTCCATCTCGCCCGAGGCGTCCACTTCGTCGGCGCGGATCACCGCATACGGGCCGACAAAGACGTTTTCGCCGATCACCACTTTGCCGCAGATGATCGCGGTTTTATCGACGTAGGCTGACTCAGCAATTTGCGGTAAATCACCGGATGGATTCTTGCGGATCATGGTCGGCCCAGCGCGTCGTAAAGAGTGTTGAGGTTGTATTCGAACAGACCGGTGAAGGTACTTGCCGGACCCTTCGCGGCGAGGGCGTCGGAGTACAACGTGCCACCGATGTGCGCGCCGCTTTCGTCAGCGATCTGCTTGAGCAAGCGTGCGTCCTTGATGTTTTCCATGAACACCGCTTTGACTTTGGCCTGGCGAATCTGGGTGATCAGCGCGGCGACTTCGGCGGCCGAGGGTTCACGCTCCGTGGACAAACCCTGTGGCGCCATGAAATCAATGCCGTACGCCTGACCGAGATACCCGAAGGCGTCGTGGCTGGTGACGATCTTGCGATTGCCCGGCGGCAGCGAACCGAGTTTGGTTTTGGCCTCGGCGAGCAGGGCGTAGATCTGCTTCAGGTAGGTTTTACTGTTGCGTTCGTAGTCGGCTTTGTTCGCCGGATCCGCAGCGATCAGTGCGTTGGTGATATTGGCAACGTACAACTCGGCGTTCGCCAGGTTGTGCCAGGCATGCGGGTCGGGAACGGTCTCGCCGTCTTCATCCAGTGAGCGTGGAATCACGCCGTGGCTGGCACTGATGATGGTGGCTTTGGTGTCGGTGCTGGTGACCAGTCGATCCAGCCAGGGTTCGAATCCCAGGCCATTCTTGATGACCAGTTTTGCCTTGAGCAGGGCTTTGGCATCGTCTGGCGTGGGTTCGTAAGTGTGTGCGTCAGCGTCCGGACCGACCATGTTGGTAATCTGGATATGCTCGCCGCCGACCTGATGAACCATGTCGGCGAGAATGCTGAAGCTGGTCACAACCGGCAATTTTTCTGCCGCCGACAAGGACATCGACAGCATCAGGCTGAACAGCACGAGTAGAGCGCGCATCGGGAAACACCTCATTGGGATGTGAGCAACGGTGGGCGGCGTAACAGACCGTGTACCGGCCCGAACACCACGGACAACAGATAGCCAAGGCCTGCGACCAGTACGATGGCCGGGCCGCTTGGCAGCGAGTAGTAGAACGACAACAGCAAGCCGATCCAGACCGAGAGACACCCGATGACCGCTGCGATAACGATCAGGATCGGCAGTCGGCGGCTCCAGAATCGCGATGCCGCGGCGGGCAGCATCATCAGTCCAACCACCATCAGTGCGCCGATGGCCTGGAAACCGATCACCAGATTTAGTACCACGAGGGTCAGGAACACGCCGTGAGCGAGTGGACCGAGGCGGCTGACCGTTCTCAAGAACAGTGGGTCGAGGGTGTCGAGCAACAGCGGTTTGTAGATCAGCGCCATGGCGATCAGGCTGAATGCCGAGACCCATAACATGCCGTTGAGGGTCGGCCCGTCGACGGCCAATGCCGAGCCGAACAGCAAGTGAAGCAGGTCGAGGCGTTTGCCGGCGATGCCGAGAATCAGTACGCCGCTGGCGAGGGAAATGGGATAGATCGCGGCGAGGCTGGCGTCTTCACGCAGGCCCGTGCGACGGGTGATCCAGGCGGCGAGGCCGGCCATGCTCAGACCGGCCCCAAGACCACCGAGCGTCAGTGCAGGCAGACTCAGACCGGCGAACCAGAAACCCAATGCAGCGCCGGGGAGGATGCCGTGGGCAACAGCGTCACCGATCAGGCTCATCCGTCGCAGGATCAAAAACACGCCGAGTGGTGCCGTGCTGCACGCCAAGACCAGTCCGCCGAGCAGGGCGCGGCGCATGAACACGAACTCATTGAATGGTTGCCAGAAATGGGCGACGGCGAGCATCAGGCCACCTGCGTGTGAGGGGTTTGCCGGATCAATTCGTTACTGGTTCCGAACACGCATTCGCGGTTTTTGATCAGCAAAGTTTGCGGGATGTGCTGGCGTACGGCGGCGAGGTCGTGGCACACGACGACCAGTGTTCGACCTTCGCGATGCCAGGTATGGATGTGCTGCCAGAGCAGTTGTTGGCCGAGCTCATCGAGTGCGGCGTGGGGTTCGTCGAGCAACAGCACCGCAGCGTCGGTCAGACTCAGTCGGGCGAGAAGGGCACGTTGCAGTTCTCCGCCGGACAGGGCCATGAGGGGACGCTGCTCGAGTCCGCTGAGATGCCAGTTTTCCAGAGCGTCTTTCAGACGTTGTGCGCGCAATTGTGTTGAAAGCCGTCGGCCCCAGAAACCGGCGCTGATCAACTCTTCCAGGCTGATGGGGAATTGTCGGTCGAGATGCTGTTGCTGAGGCAGAAATGACAACCCGCTTTGACGTGGAACACTGAGGGCAACGTTACCTGCCAAAGGTTTCTGCAATCCGGCGATGACTTTCAGCAGGCTGCTCTTGCCACAGCCATTGGCACCGATGATCGCGGTCAGGCTGCCACTGTCGAACTCAAGACTCAGCGGGGTCGTCAGTGGTTGGCCCGGTGCGCCCCAACTCAGCGATTGGCAGCGAATCATGCCTGTTCACGCTGCCAGTGGCTTTCGGCGACGGCGTCGTGGGCGTGCAGGCTTTCAGCGTGAATCACTCGCAGCTGGAATGCGTTGACTCCCGGTGCGCGACGCAGTGCCAGATTCAGACGGCGTGCGGCATCTTCACAGAACATCAGGTTTTGGCCGTTGGCGAGGGCGAAGGCTTGTTCGTCCGCTCGTTTTACGGCGGTTTGTACGGCGGTGCCAAGGGCCGCTTCGGCGTCATTGATGATCACGCTCAATGGGAACTCATCGATGAATTCGTCGAGGTGTAGATGCAATTGCGCAGTGCTGCGTTGGCTGTGGGGCGTGGCGATGATGCCTTGAGTCGAGCCTAACCATGCCAAAACATCTGCGTGCTGAAGGCCTTTGTTGGCGAAGTCGTCGATAAATTGTTGCTGGATTAACTGCCGCGCCAGCGCCGCTGAGCAAGGGCAGGTCGAAGAGTAGTGCACGTCAATTTTGAGTTCCACGTGGAACATTTGATTTTTCAGGCTTGCCGAAATAGTTGCCGGATAGGATTTCCAGCCGGCCAATGGGCTGATCAGCGCAGGGCGCTTCAGCAGTAAGTCGCAGTGAATATTCACGTACGCACAGTTGGACAGCCCTTGGTGGCTTTCCAGAAAACGCTTGAGTAGCTGGTGCAGGAGAGTAGGTGTCAGGCGTTCCTGTTCAAGTGTCTCCAGGGCCAAATACAGCCGAGACATATGAATGCCGCGCGCCTCGCCATCATCAAGGCTCACTCCAGCGTCAACCTTGGCATTCAGGTGTTGGCCTTCCAAAAAAACAGGTAACGCGATGCCCTGCATGCCCACCCATTCGAGTGGCAAAGCTTGGCGAGCAGTCTGCGCGGCGATATCCGGGAGTGAAAGCGAATTCATGTTCGGGACCATCATGGTGATTCAATTCAATGTTACATTATAACAATTCAAACCACGATGCCTTTTTCATGAACAGGTTTTCATATGCACAGACGTCAAGTGCTCAATCTGATTTTGGCCAGCGCCGCTTTTGCTTTGCCCTTCAGTGTGTCTGCTACGCAAATTCGTCAGGCACGACTTTGGCGATCTGAGGACAAAGTGCGGTTGGTGTTCGATTTGAGTGGGCCGGTCAGCTACAAAACCTTCACGCTCAGTGCGCCTGAACGACTCATCATTGATGTGAGTGGGGCAAGCTTGGGTGGAGATTTCAGCCAGTTGGCGCTCAACGACACAGTGATACGCGCGATCCGATCCGGGCCATTGGGTCAGGGTGATACGCGGATTGTTCTGGATCTGAGCAGCCCGGTATTACTGAACAGCTTTCTTTTGGCGCCGCAAGACGGACAAATTCATCGCTTGGTATTGGATTTGGTCAGCGCAAAACCGGTACAAATAGCTCCAAAGGTTCCACGTGAAACACCGCAGATCAGCGCTCATCCGAAGCGCGACATCATCGTAGTCGTCGATCCAGGGCATGGCGGAAAGGATCCCGGTGCGGTGGGTGCGAAAGGTGAGCGGGAAAAAGATGTGGTGCTTTCCATTGCTCAGCTACTCGCCAAGCGCCTGAAAAAGGAGAAGGGCTTCGACGTAAAACTGGTACGCAATGACGACTTTTTCGTTCCATTGCGTAAGCGCGTGGCGATCGCCCGTCAGCACAAAGCTGACATTTTTATCTCGGTGCATGCCGATGCAGCGCCGCGTCTGACGGCTTCTGGCGCATCGGTGTATTGCCTTTCTGAGGGTGGCGCAACGTCGGCGACTGCACGCTTCATGGCGCAGCGGGAGAACGGCGCCGACCTGCTCGGCGCAACGAGTCTGCTCAACTTGAAAGATAAGGATCCGATGCTCGCTGGGGTGATTCTCGACATGTCGATGAATGCAACGATTGCCGCCAGTTTGCAGCTTGGCAGTACGGTGCTGGGCAGCCTTGCCGACATTACGACTCTGCACCAGAAGCGCGTGGAACAGGCTGGATTCGCAGTGCTGAAATCGCCGGACGTGCCTTCAATCCTGGTGGAAACCGGCTTTATTTCCAATGCGCGGGACAGCCAGCGATTGGTCACCGCTCGGCATCAGCAAGCCGTAGCAGACGGTTTGTTTAAAGGATTGCAGCGCTACTTTGAAAAGAATCCTCCCGTCGACAGTTACCTGGCCTGGCAGCAGGCGCAGCAAGAGGACCAGGTCTAACAGCCGGTGAGCCGGCTGCAGGTGAACTTCGCGCTGCTACCGCCCGAGCTGGAGAACCGATTGATCGTCGTCCAGCCGACACGTCGTGTGTAGCCCACCCAGGCTTCGCCGTCAGAGGCGACGCCAGTAAAGAACGTCAACTGACCGAAACGGCTATTGGTTTGCGCCCAATAACGCCGGCCAGTTTTTTCAAACCCACGCAGATAAAGCGTGTTGCCGACGGTGTTGACGCTATAGGCGTTGCCGTCGGCATCGACGCAGGCCAACAGATTTGCGCTGCGTGTACAGGTCGCAAGCGCCGGCACCTGAGCCGATGCATTGCCGATCATCAACAATCCAAGGCTCAACAACGAGCATTTCAGCGCAGTTTTCATTACGAGTTCCGGAGTGGTATCGGTTCAGCTTCCTGCGGTTTATCGCTCAAGACAAGAGAAGGGCTGGTTTATTCGTATTGTTATACTATAACATAAAAGATAACCAAGCCTGAGCAGGCCGATTTCAAGCGTTTACTTTGAGCGAAAACCATCGCATGAAGCACGAAAACGCCAAGCGTCAGCCAAGCGCTAATCGGCTGCCATTTAAAGAGGATTATCCAATGTCAGCCGAATTGCCCGTTACCGTACTTTCAGGATTTCTTGGTGCCGGAAAAAGTACACTTTTGAATTACGTACTACGTAATCGCAAGGGTTTGCGTGTTGCTGTCATCGTCAATGATATGAGCGAGATCAATATTGATGGCAGCGAAGTCCAGCGTGATGTCAGCCTGAATCGTGCAGAAGAAAAAATAGTCGAAATGAGTAACGGCTGTATCTGCTGTACGTTACGCGAAGACCTGCTTGAAGAAGTCAGCAAGCTCGCCCGGGAAGGGCGCTTCGATTATTTGCTGATCGAATCCACTGGCATCTCCGAGCCGCTGCCGGTCGCAGAAACCTTCACTTTTCGCGATGAACACGGCCAAAGCCTCTCCGACATCGCGCGTCTCGACACCATGGTCACTGTAGTCGACGGTGTGAATTTCCTGCCGGACTACCAGGCGGCAGAAAGCCTCGCTTCGCGTGGCGAAATCCTCGGCGAAGAAGACGAACGCTCCATCACCGACCTGTTGATCGAGCAGATCGAGTTCGCCGACGTGCTGTTGATCAGCAAGATCGACCTGATCAGCCAGCACGAGCGCGAAGAGTTGATTGCCATCCTCAAACGCCTCAACGCCCAGGCTGAAATCATTCCAATGGTGATGGGCGAAGTGCCGTTGGAGACGATCCTCAACACGGGTCGATTTGACTTCGACAAAGCCGCCCAGGCACCGGGCTGGCTGCAAGAGTTGCGCGGTGAGCACGTGCCAGAAACCGACGAGTACGGCATTGCCTCCACGGCTTACCGCGCACGCCGCCCGTTTCACCCGGAGCGCTTCTACCACTTCATCGACCGCCCGTGGCTGAACGGAAAATTGCTGCGCTCCAAAGGATTCTTCTGGCTGGCGAGCAAACCCACAGACGCTGGCAGCTGGTCGCAGGCCGGCGGGCTGATGCGTCATGGTTTCGCCGGGCGCTGGTGGCGTTTTGTGCCGAAAAACCAATGGCCACAGGATCAGGAAAGTACCGCCGCGATCATGGAAAACTGGACGCCGAGCGTAGGCGACTGTCGTCAGGAGCTGGTTTTCATTGGTCAGAACATCGATTTCCTACAGCTCTCCGACGAATTGGACGGCTGCCTGCTGACCGATGAAGAAATGGCCCTCGGCGTAGAAGGCTGGCGATTGCTGGCGGATCCGTTCGGCCCTTGGCATGAAGAGGCTGCCTGATGCTTGCACTCAAACTCATGCAAAACCGCACGCGTCATCAGCATCAAGGCCCGACGCCAGGGACGCTGACGCGAATTCTTGATGACGACACCAATCTCGCCGTCTGGCAGCGGCAACTGCCGTTGCACATCAGTGATTTCGCTCAGTTATTGCTGTCGCTCAACGAACCGTTGGCGGAATCGTTGTGTCTGGAGCTGGCGAGCGAGGACGCCGAGCCTGATCTCACCGGGCTGGCATCAGGCTTTCGTGATCTGGAAGGCTATGAAGGCTTTATCGCCGATCTGAAATGGCTGGTCAGCGCTTTCGCCTGTTTGCTGGGAGCCAAGCGCATTGGCCTGCGCCTGCGGGTACTCGATAAAGCCATGTGCCCGCGTTTCCACGTCGATCACGTGCCAGTACGGCTGATCACCACCTACGCCGGCGTCGGCAGCCAATGGCTCAAGGAAGGCGCGATGGATCGCAGTCAGCTGGGACAGGCCAACGCCGAACCCCAAGTGCAAATCCAGCAACTCACCAGTGGTGACGTCGCGCTGTTGAAAGGCGAGAAATGGCACGGCAATGAAGGTTTTGGATTGATTCACCGTTCGCCGCAACCGGCTGCAGGCGAGCGTCGTCTGATACTGACCCTCGACTGGCTCGGTTGACGCCTCAAGGCTTGAGCCAAGAACCCTGGCTCTGGCCTTCGCAGTACGGCTTCAGATACGCGGCATCGGTGGCGACGCCGTAATAGTGGATATCCTGGCGATAAGGCATATTGGCGACTTGCGCATTGCTGCACACACCAAACGCACCGCTCGGGCATTGATCGACGTACTGTACTTCGACTTTCTGTCCGGCCAGCGTTGGCTGGCAGAAACCGTCACTGAACAGTTTTTCCGGAATGTTGCGGTTCTGCTGACAGACTTTGACGTCGAGCCGCTCGCCCTGACTGTGCACCACGCAGGCCTGAGCCCATGCTTCACTCGACAGCAGCGTCAACAGCAACGACCATCCCATCCAACGCATCTTTGAATCTCCCAAAAAAGCTCCCGACCATGTTGCAGAACATTCCTACCCATGTCATTGCTGGCCCTTTGGGCGCCGGCAAGACCAGCCTGATTCGTCAACTGATGGCTCAGCGGCCGGCTGGCGAGCGCTGGGCGGTGTTGATCAACGAGTTCGGCCAGATCGGCCTCGATGCCGCATTGCTGACGAGTGACGCCGATGGTATCGCACTGGGCGAAGTGGCCGGTGGCTGCTTGTGCTGTGTCAATGGCGCGCCTTTTCAGATTGGTCTTGGGCGGCTGTTGCGCAAGGCGAGGCCGGATCGGCTATTCATCGAACCGTCCGGGCTGGGGCATCCGGCGCAGTTGCTCAAGCAATTGAATGAGGCACCGTGGTTGGGCGTACTGGCGGTGCAACCGTGTGTGCTGGTGCTGGATGCTCAAGCGCTTGAAGCGGGGAAAGCCTTGCCGGCAGCGCAACAGGAAGCCTTGGCAACTGCTGGCCTGCTGTTGATGAACAAGGCTGAAAACCTTGATCACAGGGCCAAGGAAAAAATTGCCAGTCAGTTGCCGCCAGTGCCGTTGATCTGGACTCGAGAGGCGCAATTAAGCCTGAGCGAACTACCGGGCCTGGCCGCAAAAGCGCTCAACGGTCTGGATAACCTGGCCGTACCCAAGGGATCAGGACAAATGCTGGCCGTCTGGACTGATCCGACGCTGCCGATTTGCCTGAGTCAGGCGCAGGAGGGCGGTTGGAGCATTGGTTGGCGTTGGCATCCGGGACAGACGTTCGACAAGCGGCGCATCGCTGACTGGCTAGCCAGCCTCAATTGGCAGCGGGCGAAACTGGTTATCCACAGCTCGGAGGGTTGGGTGTCGGCGAATGCTTTGGATAATGCCGAGTTGATTTGGCAGGTCAGTGAGTGGCGAAAGGATTCGCGGATTGAGCTGATCTTCGTCGATCCGCAAAACATTGATGAGCTGCAGCAGGGTTTGTCGGGGTGTCGGGAAAGTTAGATCAAAAGATCGCAGCCTTCGGCAGCTCCTACATGGGATTCCCTGTAGGAGCTGCCGAAGGCTGCGATCTTTTGATTTTTAAGGCTTCCACTTGGTGTGTTCCTGCCGCCACTGGCTCAACTCGATGACTTCGGCGCGTGGCTTGTGTACTTCAACCACCGGTGGCGTGTCGTCGAACGGTGCCGGGTAGGGCGCCAGTTCGATCTGCGCACTGTGCGCGCCAAACTGAGTGATGGTGCCGTTATGGCGGGTTTCGCCGGTCACGGTGAATTCAAAGTTGTACACCCGCGCCAGTCGGCGGCGACCGTTGGCGTCCTTGATGAAACCGATCTTCTTCAGGGCAACGTTGCCGTCGAGCAACTCGACCCGCACGTTCAGGCAATGCTGTTTGACCCGCTCCAGCGCGCGCTCGCGCAAGCCGTGGTTGTGCCATAGCCACGCGCCGGCAGCGGCGAACAGTATCAGCACGAAGATGTTTTCCAGGGTCAGCATCAACATTGAACTCCAAAAGATAGCGTCAGCTTAACTGCGTCGCCGGTCTGTCGTACAGGCTGCGTTTCGTCGCATACTGCGCGGCTTGAATTTCAATCGTTTTACGGAATGACCCGAATGAAACGTACGCCTCATCT
>Ga0213828_1000290_pt1 | contig 51159 bp, 46 predicted proteins | sample MC6MC0897MG_FD_180664 | JGI IMG/M metagenome (GOLD analysis project Ga0213828, IMG submission 180664) | Enriched soil aggregate microbial communities from Iowa State University, Ames, United States - MC6-MC0897-MG | ecosystem: Environmental > Terrestrial > Soil > Unclassified | place: USA: Iowa...
TCTTTTATGGTCGAAATGGCAGTCGCTTTATTTTGTAAAATTAAATGATTACAGCCTTGGCTATATTTATCAGTGATTTTTCCTGGAAGCGCATAAACTTCCCGATTATAACCGTTGGCAAAGGTTGCTGTAGAAATTGAGCCACCACCAAAAGCAGTTTCTACAACGATTGTCGAAGGCGAAAGTCCGGCAACGATTCTGTTTCTCTGGATAAAGTTTTCGCGGTCGGGTTTTTGTGAAGAATTAAACTCAGTGAGTAAAACGCCGTTTTCTTCGAGTATTTTTTCTGAAAGTTTTTTATTTTTTGACGGGTAAAATGTGTGAAACCCATGAGCTAAAACACCAACCGTAGGGATTTTGTTCTGAATAGAAAAGTCGTGAGCTTCCTTATCTACGCCTAAAGCCAATCCGCTTACAGATTGAAATCTGTAATCTTTGGTTTCTGTAAAAAAGTCTTCAATAAATTTTTTGCCATAAGAAGTAATATTTCGTGTTCCGACAATACTTACCGCTTTTAAATCGTAATTAAAATTTCCCTTTTGATAAAGAATTGCAGGAGCATCATCACATTCATTTAATAAATCCGGAAGCTCATTCTGATGACGGAGCTTGATCTGAACAGAATTTTTTTCACAAAAGAGAATTTCTTTTTCGGCAAACTTCAGATGTTCAGGATTTCCGATGTCTACAACGATCTTTTTGCCGATCCCGTCGGTTTTGTTTAGTTCTTTCTTAGGTGTTTCCCAAACTGTTTTAGCACTGCCAAAAGTTCTTACTAATTTATTGAATGTAATATCGCCGATCAGGCTGCACTTACGTAAGGCGATAGAATAGAGTTGCTCTTCGGTGTACATTTGCGTTTTTATTTTACTCAAATGTACAGAATTTAAGTTTTATTTTCTTCGTAATTCTTCAAGATGATCCCAAATGTCGTCTCTTTTTTTATGAGGAAGTTCTAAGAAATCATCGGGATGATTTTCTTTATATTCCTGCCAAAGCTTATCATCTTTTTCACTGTAATAATTAGGAAATTCCCAGATAAATTTTTTCTTTTTCTCACCTGAACTTTTAAAAATATAAGCCATCGCACTTCCCATTAAAGCGCCTGATAAATGCGCCTGCCATGAGATTTTGCTCGGTTCTTCAAGATTGTAAAACAATTCTTCAGGAAACATTCCCCAAATTAAACTTCCATAATAAAGTACGACTAAAAGCGAGATGGTAAGAAGCTTCATATTCCATCTAAAGACACCGCTGAAAAAAAGGAAAAAAGCCAGAACATATACAACGCCGCTTGCTCCAATGGTACAGGTATAAAGATATTCTCCGGTCATCATATCAATCGGAGGAAGTAGCCAAAGCAAAAGTCCTGTACTTAGCCAACCCATAATAAATACTTTTGTAGCCACTTCATTGTAAAATTGGTACAGTAAGAACATCAGAACTGCAATCGGGATTGAATTTCCCACGATATGATCAATACTTCCGTGTAAAAGAGGAGAAGTTATAATTCCGAGCAAGCCTTCCGGTAAAAGCGGAATGATCGCACCAAAGCAACTAGAGAAAAATCCCTGCGTTTGAAGAAAATATCCAAACCACATCGCAGCCAGCATGATAAGTGGTGCAAAAACTGCTTTTTTATGAATTATGTTTTTAATCATAGAGATAAGCTGTCAAATCAAAAGCCAAGTATAAATTTCGGAAATTTTGGCGATGATTTTACTTTGCGGTTGCCTTTTGCGACAAAAAGTAATAAATTTGGGTTTAATTGAATGTAAATATCCTTCAGAAATAGAATTCAAGAGTATATATTATTTGTTGTATGGAAAAAAACGGTTTAATGAAAAAGGTTTTTGTATTGTTTTTCATGTACTTAAGTTTCAGTGCATTTTCTCAGGTCATTATCAGCGATTCTGCTGCAGTTGATACCATTAAAAAACCAAGACACTGGTCTATACTTGCCAAAAACAGCGTCATGTTTAATCAGGCGGCCTTCTCAAACTGGGTAGGTGGTGGCGCCAATAATGTCGGTTGGCTGGCCAGTGCTAATTATAATCTTACGTATGAGAAAGAGCGCAACCTCTGGGAAAACATTATTATTTTAAATTACGGTCAAAATACCACAAAGGGCATCGGAACAAGAAAAACACAGGATGTAATTAATGTTTCTACAAACTATGGGAGACAGTTTTCAAAAAGTTGGTATGTTTCTGCGGGAGCCAGTTTGCTCTCTCAGTTTTCAGGTGGTTTTGAAGACGGAAATAATCCGGAAGCAAAGAAAATATCAAATTTCATGGCGCCGGGTTATGTGAATGCCGGTTTGGGTATTACTTACAGACCAAATGAAAATCTTACTGTTACTCTACGACCGGCCAACGGAAGATTTACATTTGTTCTCGATAAAGAATTACAGTTTGCGGGTAGTTACGGATTAAAAGCAGATGGAGATTTTTTCCTGATGCAGCTTGGTTTTTTGGGTTCTGCAATTTATAAAGTTAAGCTGATGGAAAATATTGAAATGACAAATACGGGATCAATATTCTCAAATTATCTTGATAAACCTGATCATATGGTTTTGTCTTACAATATGCTCCTGAATATGAAAATCAACAGGTTTGTTTCATCAATAGTAACCTTGGATCTAATGTATGATCATAATCAGATTCAAAAAACGCAGCTTAAGCAGACTTTAGGGATTGGTTTTGCATACAATATTGATAACGGAGTGAAAAGATCGGATAGAAAAGATAATCAATTCTGGTTAAAGAAATAAAAAATAATATCGAAAGTAATTCAGATCTGAATTACTTTTTTTTATCCTTAAAATTATATTTTTTTTAATGAAACTGGTTTTAATTTGTGATTAATTATATCTTTGATACCTTTAGATAAGCATAAATGTTATTTATTTGTATTAACTGTGTTTGATTTTAAGACAGACATATTAAATATATTAGTTATGAAAAAAATTTTATTACCCATTTCTTTCTTTTGGGGAGTTTTTGCTTTTTCCCAAGAAGCAAATAAAGAAACTGCCGTTGCAGATACTACAAAAGCATGGTCTATTCAGGCTCAGAATACTTTAATGCTCAACCAGGCTTCCTTTTCAAACTGGGTCGGCGGTGGAGCCAATAATGTTGGGTGGCTTGCCGGAGTAAACTATAATATGACCTATGAAAAAGGAAAATATCTTTGGGAAAATATTATCGTTCTCGGATACGGACAAAACAATACACAAGGAGTAGGTACCCGAAAAACTCAGGATGTTATTAATCTTTCGACCAACTTTGGAAAAGAATTTGTAAAAAACTGGTATTTATCTGCAGGAGCCAATTTACAGTCACAGTTTGCACCCGGTTATGAAGACGGAAATAATCCTGAAGCAGCAAAAATTTCGAATTTTATGGCACCAGGTTATGTAAATGTCGGTCTCGGGGTGACATATCGCCCGAATGAAAATTTTACAATGACTTTAAGACCTGCCAATGCTAGAATGACTTTTGTGCTGGATAAAGAATTGCAAAAAGCGGGAACTTATGGTTTAAAGAACGATGGCGATTCTATGTTGTTTCAATTTGGTTTTTTGGGAACAGCTGTTTACAAACTGAAAATCATGGAGAATATTAACCTGACCAACACGGCGTCTGTTTTCTCAAATTATTTGGATCATCCTGAAAGACTTGTGCTTTCTTACGGAGCTGTTTTAAATATGAAAATCAACAGGTTTATTTCTTCTAATATAACGGTTGATGTATTGTACGATCATAACCAGATCCAAAAAACACAGCTGAAGCAAACTCTAGGGGTGGGTTTTGCTTATAATATTGATAACGGAGTGAAACGATCTGAGAAAAAAGAGAACCAATCCTGGTTGAAATAATTAAAAACAATAGGGCGATCACTTTTGTGACCGCCCTATCATTTTATATATACCTATTCTTAAAATTCAATATTTACTTCCAGTTTTTCTGTCAGAAGCTTTGAAATTTTTTCTTTCAATGGCTCAATGTCGATATTCTGCATTGCGTCGTTTGCAAAGGCGAATAACAATAAAGCCTGAGCTTCTTTTTTAGAAATTCCTCTTGCTCTCAGATAGAATAAAGCGTCTTCGTTAAGCTGACCAACAGTACAACCATGAGAACACTTCACATCGTCTGCGAAAATCTCTAACTGAGGCTTTGTATCAATAGTAGCACCTTCACTCAAAAGAACGTTGTTGTTTTGCTGATAGGCGTTAGTTTTCTGAGCAATCTTATCTACGAATACTTTTCCGTTGAAAACTCCGTGAGATTTATCTTTAAAAATACCTTTATAATTTTGGTAACTTTCGCAGTTTGGCTGATTGTGATGAACCGCTGTATGATGATCTACCAACTGATCTTTTCCGATAATGGTGATTCCGTTCATGAAAGAATTGATATTCGACCCATTCTGAATGAAATCTAAATTATTTCTCACAATTTTTCCACCAAAAGAGAAGGTGTTTACCGTCGTTAAACTATCTCTTTCCTGTTTTGCAAAAGTATGATCTACCAAATACGAAGTATCATTGTCGTTCTGAAGTTTATGCCAATCTGCTTTTGCATTCGGATACGTAAAAATCTCCGTCACAGAATTCGTGAAAACATACGTCTCGTCAAAATTGTGGTGACTTTCAATTACTTCTACTTTTGCGCCGTCTTCTACGATCAATAAATTCCTTGTATTGTAGAACGTATTTTCTTCCTGATTTTGAGAAAGATAAAAAATGTGGATTGGCTTTTCAATCACAACATTTTTAGGCACCTTCAGGAAAAATCCGTATTTGCAATACGCTTGATTTAAATTTGTAAAAGCTAAATCTTTTGCAGCAATCGTATTAAAATATTTGTCGAAAACATCTTTATGATTCTCATCATTCAAAGCATAATTGAACGATAAAAACTCTGCATTTTCAATAGAAATTTTAGAAAGCTCTTTATGAAGCTGACCGTTTACAAAAACAATCCAGTCAAAATTCTCTTCTCCCAAATGCAACTCATCAAGCTGTTCTTTGGTGATATTATGGCTTTCTTTCGGGAAAAAATTATAATCTTTCTCGATGATTTCCTTAATGTTGGTATATTTATATTCTTCGTCTTTCTTTGTAGGAAAACCAAGTTTAACAAATTTCCCTAATGCTTCAACTCTCGTTTCATCTAAAAAACGGTGACGAAGAGTACTAAGAAATTCGCTGTGATTGTTTAAAATTTGTTCGTTTAAACTCATTATTTGAACGGTTATTTTGCCTTCGTAAAAAGTTTAGATTCCTACGGAATGACAAATATTGCGTTTAATTTTTAAATATTTAAATGCTTTTAATCTTTAAATTAATTTAGAAGCCAGTCGTAACCTTTTGCTTCCAGTTCTAATGCTAAAGATTTGTCGCCAGTTTTGATGATTTTTCCGTTCGCTAAAACGTGTACAAAATCTGGTTGAATGTAATTCAATAATCTTTGGTAGTGCGTAATCAACAGAACGGCATTTCCTTCATTTTTAAAAGTATTTACACCATCTGCAACGATTCTCAATGCGTCGATATCTAATCCTGAATCTGTTTCATCCAAAATAGCTAATTTAGGATTCAGCATCATCATCTGAAAAATCTCATTTCTTTTTTTCTCACCACCCGAGAAACCTTCGTTTAATGATCTTGAAAGGAAATCTTTTTTTATTCCTAATTGCTCAGACTTCTCACGAATCATTGCCAACATTTCTTTTGCAGGCATATCTTCCAAACCATTTGCTTTTCTGTTTTCGTTTAAAGCAGCTTTAATGAAATTTGTCACAGAAACTCCCGGAATTTCTACCGGATATTGAAACGAAAGGAACACTCCTTTATGAGCTCTTTCTTCAGGAGCGTCTTCGATGATGTTTTCACCTTGAAAAAGGATTTCGCCTTCAGTAACTTCGTAATCTTCTTTTCCTGCAATTACAGATGAAAGAGTAGATTTTCCGGCTCCGTTTGGTCCCATGATTGCGTGAACTTCACCCGGCTTTATTTCAAGATTGATACCTTTTAATATCTGTGCGCCATCTTCAATTCTGGCGTGTAAGTTTTTAATATTAAGCATTATATATGTTTAAAACTTTTATAATTTATGTTGTCTTTTCGACGAATAAGAATTTTTATAGAGATTCTTCACTCCATTTTATTTCGTTCAGAATGACAAAAACATGTCAGACTGAGCGGAGTCGAAGTCTTATCCTACACTTCCTTCCAAAGAAATCTCCAATAATTTCTGAGCTTCAATGGCAAATTCCATTGGAAGTTTATTTAAAACTTCTTTACTGAATCCATTTACAATTAAAGCAATTGCTCTTTCGGTATCGATTCCTCTCTGGTTACAGTAGAAAATCTGATCTTCACCGATTTTTGAAGTTGTAGCTTCATGTTCTAACTGTGCAGTTGGATCTTTAATCTCGATATAAGGGAAAGTATGTGCCCCACATTCGTTACCCATCAATAATGAATCACATTGTGAGAAGTTTCTAGCCCCTTTTGCAGAAGGCATTACTTTTACTTGTCCTCTGTATGAGTTTTGAGATTTCCCTGCAGAAATTCCTTTAGAAATAATCGTTGATTTTGTATTCTTTCCGATGTGAATCATCTTTGTTCCGGTATCGGCATATTGATGATTATTGGTTACAGCGATAGAGTAGAACTCACCGATTGAACCATCACCTTTTAAGATACAGGAAGGGTATTTCCAAGTTACAGCAGAACCTGTTTCAACCTGAGTCCATGAGATTTTTGCCTTATATTCACAAAGTCCTCTTTTGGTTACGAAATTGAAAACTCCACCTTTTCCTTCTTCATTTCCTGGATACCAGTTCTGAACGGTAGAATATTTAATTTCAGCATTGTCCATTGCAATTAATTCTACAACAGCAGCGTGAAGCTGATTTTCATCTCTCGACGGAGCTGTACAGCCCTCAAGGTAAGATACATAACTTCCTTCATCTGCAATAACAAGCGTTCTTTCAAACTGACCCGTTCCTGCCTGATTAATACGGAAATAAGTTGAAAGTTCCATAGGACATCTTACTCCTTTTGGAATATAGCAGAAACTTCCGTCAGAAAATACTGCGGAATTCAATGCTGCATAAAAGTTATCGCCTCTCGGAACTACTTTACCAAGATATTTTCTTACTAAATCAGGGTGATTTTTAATGGCTTCAGAAATCGAACAGAAAATAATTCCTTTTTCTGCCAATGTATCTTGAAATGTTGTTTTTACAGAAACTGAATCTATTACAATATCAACAGCAACACCTGAAAGTCTTTTCTGTTCTTCGATGTTGATTCCTAGTTTTGCAAAAGTAGCCAATAATTCAGGATCAACTTCGTCCAGACTTTCTAATTCCGGCTTTGCTTTTGGCGCAGCATAATATTTGATCGCCTGAAAATCCGGTTTTTCGTATTTAATGTTTGCCCAAGTTGGCTCGGTCATTTTCAACCAGATTCTGTAAGATTCAAGACGCCATTCTGTCATCCATTCCGGCTCTTCTTTTTTAGCAGAAATAGCACGGACGATATCTTCATTTAAACCAGTAGGGAAATCTTCGTAATCGATCTTGGTTTCCCAACCAAATTCATATTTTTTATTTTCTAAATCGACGCGTAAATCGTCTTCAGTATATTTACTCATTTTAATAGATTTTAGAGGTCAGACTTTAGATTTTAAGTTTAATCTAAATTTCTAACGTCTAATTATAAGCTAAAACTTTCGCCACAACCACATGTTCTGGCAGCATTCGGATTGTTAAAAACAAATCCTTTTCCATTCAAACCTCCGGAATATTCTAAAGTAGTACCCGCCAAGTAAAGTATAGATTTTTTTTCGACAACGATTTTAATACCGTTATCTTCAAAAATCTGGTCTGTTTCGTTTTGCTTATTATCAAAGCCCAACATATACTCTAATCCTGAACAACCACCGCTTTTTACCCCAACTCTTATATAATCTTCAGCAGGGTTAAAGCCATCTTCTGTCATCAGTTGAATCGCTTTTACCTTTGCCTGATCTGAAACCTTTATCATTGTATTTATTTAGAATGATTTATCATGCAAAAATACGAACAATAATCAGTATATAAAAATCGGTGTTTTTATTTTATCAATTTTTATCATCGATGGTTTAACTTTGATTATAATTTAAAATCAAAACTATAAATCAGAGAAATAATGAAAAAAATTGGCGTTTTTGCTATGGTACTATTAGCGCAGATTACTTTTGCGCAGACCAACAGATTTGTATATCAGGTCACTATGAAGCCAAATGCAGAAGATAAAAATGATATTAAGACTGAGAATGCCTATTTAGACATTTCGGCAGACAAATCTATGTTTTATTCTGAAAACAGGATCAAAAGGGATTCTGTGATGCGTAACAACTTCCAGAGTGGCGGAGCAAGAGGATTTAATAGAGATCAGATGGAAAGTTTACGATCTGTAATTAATTATTCCGTAGAAAAGAATAAAAAAGATCAGAAAACAATTTATAAAGACAGAATAGGTAGAGATATTTATACTTACGAAGAAGATCGCCCTTTAAACTGGAAAATTTTATCTGAAACCACAAAAATAGGTGAATACAAAGTGCAGAAAGCGGAAACCGATTTTGGTGGAAGAAAATGGACGGCTTGGTTTACAACCGATCTTCCTTATCAGGATGGACCGTATAAATTCAGTGGACTTCCCGGTTTGGTTGTGAAAGCAGAAGACTCCAGCGGAGATTATTCTTTTGATTTAATGAAAAATTATAAAATCGCTGATTTTCCTGAAATGAATTCTTTTGGAAATGTGATGAAAGTAAAACGTACAGACTACGTTAAACAACAGGAAAAATATAAGTCAGATCCTACTGCTTTTATGAACAGTCAGCGAGGAAGTAGCGGAATCAATCCACCGAGAAATCGTAATGGAGGCGGAAATCAGAATCCGGCCGACATGAGAAAAAGAATGGAAGAAAGAGTAAAAGAGGAAGCTAAGAATAACAGCAATCCTATTGAACTGAAATAAACAAAAAACCTGAAGATTTTCTTCAGGTTTTTTGTTTTATCTTAAAAGCTGGCTGAAAGTATCGCCCTGCTTAATGTCTCCGGAATTATATCCTTTCATGAACCATTCTTTACGCTGTGCGGATGAACCGTGTGTAAAGCTTTCCTGATTTACATATCCTTGTGATCTTTCCTGAATATTGTCATCACCTACAGCTTCAGCTGCATTTACGGCAGATTCCAAATCTCCGGGCTCAAGAAAATGCTCTCTTTCATTGGAATATCTAGCCCAAAGTCCGGCATAAAAATCTGCCTGAAGTTCTGTAGCTACAGAAACCTGATTCAATTGAGCTTCCGAGTATTTTCCGCTTCTTCTCAGTTGGTCTGTTTTATCTAAAGTTCCCAAAAGATTTTGAACGTGATGCCCCATTTCATGAGCCATTACATAAGCAACTGTAAATTCTGTCACTTTGGCACCAAATCTATTTTGTAACTCTTCGAAAAAGCTCATATCCATGTAGACTGACTGATCTGCAGGACAATAAAACGGTCCCATTGCAGACTGAGCTGTACCGCATCCTGATTGTGTAGCGGTTTTAAACAGAACAACTTTTGCAGGTCTGTACTGCATTCCGTTGTCTTTGAAAATTTTAGCCCAGGTTTCTTCGTTTTCGGCAGTAATCATTTTGATAAATTCACCTACCTGCAATTCACCCTGAGTAAGCTCTCTTTGTTCAGTCTGTTGTGTGCTTCCGCCACCCGAAGAAAGAATCGCTGATGGATCACCACCAAGGAAAAATACAATTGCTGCGATAATAATTGTTCCCAATCCGCCACCTACAATTGCGCCGCCACTTCCGGAACCACGTCTGTCGTCTACGTTACCGCTTCTGTCGTCAGTCCATTTCATAATTTGTAATTTTTAAAGTAAAGTTAAAAATTTTATTGAATCAGAAATTATTTGTTTTGAGAATTTCCAAAGCCGATATTTCCTTTTTTGTCGGAAAGATTTCTTTTAAAATTAATCATGCTTAAAGCAGTTACTGCTGCTTCAACACCTTTGTTTCCTAAGTTCCCACCGCTTCTTGCGATTGACTGTTCTTTGGTGTCGTCTGTTAAAACACAGAAAATTGTAGGAGTATCTGTTAAAATATTACAATCTTTAATTCCCTGTGCTACTGCATCACATACGAAATCGAAATGTGGAGTTTCACCTCTGATAACGCATCCGATTGCAATTACGGCATCGAACTTTCGCTCTTTACAAAGCTGCATACTTGCATAGTTGAGTTCAAATGCTCCGGGTACGGAAAATTGTTTTATGTTTTCAGCTTTTACACCTTCTTTTTCAAGAATTTCCAAAGCTGCGTCACGTAGATTGTAGGTTACAAAATCATTCCACTCAGAAAAAACAATGCCGATAGAAAAATCTTCGGCATTGGTAATATTAAGTGGCTTGTAATCTGAAAGATTAACTGTTGCCATGTTTTAATTTAAATATTTAGACATTTCGATATAAGAATCAGACATTCCGTTGTCGTAATCCTGATATTTTTCGTCGATGGTTGTAAAGTATTTTTTAGCTTCTGCATTTTTCTTCATTCCTAATGCTACAATACCTGCTTTTCTTGTGAAATAATAGGTAGTGTAAGGATCTTCAGATGCTGAAGCAGCTTTGTCTAATAATGCTAAAGCCTCGTCATTCTTATTAAGACCAGATTTTGCATCTGCCATTACTCCAAACTTCATTGCCATTAAAGTTTTGTTGTCTGAAGAAAATTTATCTAAAAGATCATAAGCTTCCTGGAATTTTCCTTCTTTAAATTTAAGCAAACCTGCATTATAAGCAGAAAGTTTGCCCACTTTTGTTGAAGAGTATTCGTTATACGTTCCCAAGAATCCTGGGTTTGCAGCAGATTTTCCGCCTAAAGCTTCTTTATCTTTACCTTCAGTAAGGTTTTTTTGTGCAGCAAGATATGTTTTTACGGCTTCAGCATTTTTTGGAGCAACCATAAACTGTTGGTATCCGAAAAATCCTAAAACTCCCAAAACCAAAACTCCAAAAGTGATACTTAATGGTTTTTGATATTTTTCAAGGAATCTTTCTGTGTTTAAAGCCTCTCTGTCAAGGTCTTTAAAGAATTCCACTGTTTCTTTGCCTTCTTGCTCATTTTGAGCATTCTTTCCCAATTTTGCCATAAATTTTTAAAAAATTGAACTGCAAATTTAATTGTTTCTGAGTGATTTACAAAATACTTTGCAGGATTATTGATAAATGCTCATGAAAGATTTAAAAATCTTCTTTATTATCAATATTAATTTGTTGATTTAAATTTTATTCCGTCTCTTTCTTAAGTTGAATATCTTTTATTTAATATTCTAAAGTGTGATAAATTTCTGCATTGAATTTTTTCAGTTTTTCATCACCTTTCAGATCTTTTAAACCAATTAAAAAGCTGAACTGAACGACTTTTGCTCCTTGCTTCTCAACTAATTTTGCAGCAGCTTCTGTTGTTCCGCCGGTTGCCAGAAGATCGTCATGAATTAAAATTCGCTGTCCTTTTTTGATCTGACCTTCCCGGGTTTCTATTTCGGCGCTACCGTATTCCAAATCATATTTTTCTGAAATGATTGGTGGCGGAAGTTTTCCTTTTTTTCGGATTAAAATAAACGGCACTTCTAAAGCGACAGCAATTGCAATCCCGAAAAGATAACCACGGCTTTCGATTCCGCAGACTGCATCTACTTTTCCTTTGCTGAATTTTACCAGATCTTCAATGACTTCTTCGTACAATTTAGGATCAAGAAAAATCGGTGAAATATCTTTAAACTGAATTCCCGGAATCGGAAAGTCAGGGATATTTTCTATGGTTGCTTCAAGTTTTGAGACGAGTTCCTGCGATGCCATATTTTAAGGATTGATCTTGTAGCTTGAGATTTTCCACTCTCCGTTTACATTTTTAAGTCCAAATGTTGCTTTCAAAGAAGTTGTTCTCCCGTTTTTATCCGTTACATCATAGGTTGCATTGACGATGGATGAATTTGCTGTTGAAGCATTTGTCGATACATTTTTTACGCTTACGTTTTTAATCGCTCCAAAACCTGAAGTAGGATTTGAAAACGACTCATAGCTTCCCCAACTTGGGTTGCTTGATGCATCGAATGCTGCTTTTAAATTCTGAGAACTTACATTATTTAAAAACTTGTTTACAGTAGCTTTGGGGTCTGCTGTCGGCTGCTTCGGCTGAGCCGGAGTTGTTGTATTAGGATCTGTAGTCGGAGGAACAGGATTATTCGGATCGATTACAGCAGGATCCTGTGTAATCATTGTAGAGTCTGTTTTTGGTGCTTCAGGAACTTTCAATGCTGAAGGATTTACATCCAGACCAATTTTAGACATTTTAAAAGTTTTGGCTGTAGTTTTTACAGAAACAGTAACATCTATTTTATTGTCAAATATTTTTGAGGCTAATAAAGATGAGAATTTAAGACTGAAACCTTTGAAATTGTTATCCTGCATCAGGTTTTTTGCTGTAGAGAGTTTCACTCCGTTACTGAAAACTTCTAAAGTGGTTTCTAAAGCCGCACCTGTGAATGCAATAGGATTTCCTGCATTGTCAACCAATCTTGGTACAATCTGAATGGAAGTCGGTCCGTTTCCGGTATCACCGCCAAGTCTTGTAAGGATGCTCAGTGAGCTTGCTCTTACATCATTCGGATCGCTTTCTTTTGCTTTTTCGTCACCGAAAATATTCATTTCACCTAATGAAGGAGGTGCTGTACTTGCCCATTCGATGCCGTTTTGCTGTGCTACCTGATCTGCCAGAGACAAAATTTCCGGAACTTTTTTACCGTTGATCAATTGGCCGAGAGCCTTCAATTCGTTTACATCACCTTCTGCTTCTACTCCGAAAGTCTTCAGAATATAAAGCGCTTCGTTGAATTTGATCTGCTTAATGGTGGTAAGACTAGATGCCATATCGTTGATACTCGACTGTAAAGTCTGGGTTGTAGTTGCATCTACGCTGTCTTTTTTACATGACGTAAAAAGTAACAGGCTGAACATGAGTAGCAAAGAAAACTTTTTCATTTTAATAATGGTTTATGGCAAATTTAGTAAAACCTTTATTAATACAGATTTTTTATTTTTTGTTTTCTTTTTCTTTTAAATCTTCTTTAAAAAATGAAGCAAAAATGGCCTGCATATTCGGGAAAGAAGAATCCTGCCAATAATTTGAAGAATAATTACTGTTATCTTTATTGAGTTTAACTTTTCCTTCAACATCATTATCATCGCGGAAATCTAATTCGGTAGGATAAAAGTTTTTGTAAGAAATAAGCTGATTATAATCTGGTTCGCTTTTATGTTTGAATTTAATGTAACCAATCTCGTTGGATTCCAGGAAATCTCTCAAATCTTTTTTAGAGCCTTTTTCGTAAGAATGATTAATCAAAGCCTTAATATCATAAAGTCTGTAGCCGAAAAGAGCCATTTCTTTTTCCTGTAATGCTGAACCGCTGATCTCTATTTCATCTTTTGTATTTCCTTTAAGTTCTTTGATGGTTGCTTTTCTGTTTTTGTATTCATCAATATTTCCGACATTCGGAAGTTGTGGAAGATCTAAAAATGCGTTGTAATCCAAAAGACTTGTTTGCTTTCTGTCAGTTGATGGATTTTCTAATCTGAATACTCTGTATTGTTCTATATTTTTGCTTTTCAGTTTCTTGGTTTTATTATCAAAAATATAAGTTGCAATTCCGTCTACATAGCAATTCAGTTTACCATTTACGGTCACATAGGCATTAAAATTTCCTTTTACAAAAACATATTTTGCAGGTTTACTGTTTTTAATGACTACCGCTTCAATGTCTTTTACACGATCATTCAGCTTTACAACATCTTTACTAATTTCATCAAATGAAAGTTTTGCAATAGCAATATTATCATAAACCAGCTGAAATTTTTCCTGATCAGCATTTAGAGAGGACTTTTCAATTTTTCCATCGATATCGGAAGTCGCCAGAATATTTCCATCTTTTCCGAAGACCACAACTTTTGGTAGTGGCTGTCCGGTTTTTTCAGAAACAAAACTAATGGTCTGTGCATTGAACAAGCAGAATAGAATGATAAATAGGAAGCTTAACAGATACGTTTTTTTCATGGTTTTTAAATTAGTTTGAAAAGTTAGTTGTTTTTATATCTATTATTAAGACAACAAAATTTCGAAAAGGTTGCCTGTTTTATTTTTTAAATTGAGATTAATGCAAAAAAAAAGAGACTGAATATAAAAATCAGTCTCTTTTAAGATTATTTTGTTACAAGTCCTTAGAAAGGATACTCATAAATTTCAGATTCGTGTAGATAAGGGTTACCTGTAGGAATTAATTTTAGTTTAGTTAATGCTGAAAGCACCGTAAACATAAATAATCCAGCCACAAATAAGATAGAACCTAGAACTAATAATAATACTTCAGGAGTATTCCAGTAAGGTCCTACTGTTCCCGGCATTACCATATTGAAGTAATCTAGGATGTGTCCTAAAATTACAACAATTGCCATCACGGTTACTACTTTGTAGTTTCTCTTGATGCTGCTGCTCACTAAAACCAATAATGGTAATAAGAAGTTTACAATAAGCATTGGTAAGAAAGTGGAAGAGTAGTGCTCGAATCTTCCGAAGAAATAGTTTACCTCTTCCGGAACGTTTGCATACCAGTAAAGCATGAACTGAGCAAACCATGTGTACGTCCAAAGCATACTTGTAGCGAAAAGGAAAACTCCTAAATCGTGTAAGTGGTTATCATTGAACTGTGGTAAGAAACCATTTTTCTTAAGGAAAACACTTAATAAAATGATAACCGCAATACCACTTGAAAGGCAGCTAACCATTGAATACCAGATATACATGGTAGAATACCAGTGTGGATCAATAGACATCAACCAATCCCAAGCCCAAGCTGCAGATGCAAATCCGAAGAATGCAATATATCCTACCGCCCATCTGTAAAGGAATTGATAATCTACTCTTGATTTTGTTTCGTCAACTTTTTTAGACATTGCCTTAAGTTTCCAAGCGAAGAACGATGCACCTACAACGTAGATAATTGTTCTGATTGCATAGAAAGGAATGTTTAAGAATCTTTTCTTTTCGAATAAGATTACGTCGAAGTGACCAGATTCAGGGTCTGTCAACTCAGGGTCCATCCAATGGAAAAGGTGACCATTATGCGTGATATTAAGAATCATAATGATGATCAAAATAGCACCACCCCAAGGAATATATGAAGCGATAGCTTCCATTACTCTTGTAATAATAATTGGCCATCCTGCATGAGCTGCGTGCTGAATACAGTAGAAGAACAATACACAACAGCTAACTCCGAAGAAGAATACTGCTACAAAGTGAATTGATGCTAATGGCTGATTGTGAACCTGCAAAGTAGCATGTTCCAAATGCGCCTGATGATCTTGTGGACCTATCATTTCGCTTGAGTGAGTAGGAGCATTATGACCAGAAGCATGTAAAGCTTCCATCATATGTTCGATTTTTTCTGTAGAAATTCCTTTATTCATAAAGAACCCGACAGCAAACAGAACTAAACCTACAACAAGAAGGATTATAGAAGTTGATTTTAATTTTGGTGAAAAACTATACATTTCTTTTCTTATTTTTTAGTTTCGGTAGTCTCTGTTGTTGCTGCAGCAGCTGCAGGAGCCGGAGCTGCACTTTTCTTAAACGTATTGATTACATACATGGCAACTCTCCATCTGTCTCCAGCGTTTAGTTGACCAGCGTATGATCCCATTGCGTTTCTACCGTTTGTTAATACATAATGTACAGATCCTACAGTGATTTCTCTGTCTGCATAATTTGGTACACCAGAATAAGCTCCGCTCTGTACAATTGGTCCCTGACCGTCACCGCCAGTTCCGTGGCAAGCTGAACAAGTACGATCAAAAAGCATTTTACCTCTCTCGATATCTTTTGCAGCATTTGCAGGATTCAACGGAGATGCCGTGATTGCTTTTGAAGCATCATAACCAGCGTTGTACTCGTCCGGTGTTTTTGGAAGTTTGCTTTCCTCAAATACACCATCTTTATTTTGAGCTACTGAACCTTCTACAGGAGAAAGACCAGTTGCACCGTTATTTTTTACGAATGCAGGAATTTCATTTTCATGATCTGAATAGGCATCCTGAGCTTTCATCAAAGGATCGTATGCCACTGGGAAATACATATCCGGAAAGTAAACTAAAGGTGCATTTTCATTCGGTCCGCAAGAATTAAGTAAAACTGTAGTTAAACCTAAAACCGCTGTAATTTTTAAAATATTTTTCTTCATTTTAAGCATCTTTAACGGTTATTTCTTCTACTCCTGTTTCTATTAGTAACTGTTTTACAGATTCTACATCTTCAGTTACGAATTCCATAAGGAATTTATCATCAGTAGTTCTCGGATCCGGATTCTGAGCCGGTGCACCCGGATACATTTTGTTTCTAACCAAGAAAGTTAAAGACATCATGTGTGCTGCACAGAATACCATTAATTCAAACATTGGAACTACGAATGCAGGCATATTGTGTGCCCAGTCAAAAGCCGGTTTACCACCGATATTCTGAGGCCAGTCGTGGTTCATTACGTACCAGGTAACTGTAGCACCGATACTCACACCATATAAAGCATAAATAAAAGCAGCGTCAGAAATTCTTGTTTTCTTTAAACCTAAAGCTTTGTCAAGTCCGTGAACCGGAAACGGAGTATAAACTTCGTTAATAGCGATTCCTTTATCGTTGAATGCTTTAACGCCGTTCATTAAATCGTCGTCGTCAGCATAAAGTCCGTATACAATTTTAGTGGTGCTCATCTCCTTCTTTTGCTTTATAAGTTTCACCTGAGATTTTCAAAATCGATTTTAATTCGGCCTGTGCAATTACAGGGAATGTTCTTGCGTACAATAAGAATAATACAGAGAAGAATCCGATTGTTCCTAAATATACACCTACGTCGATAATGGTTGGTTTAAACATTGTCCAAGATCCTGGTAAGTAATCTCTTGAAAGGTTGATTACGATGATATCGAAACGTTCAAACCACATACCAATGTTGATGATTAATGCAACGATGAATGTCCAGATAATATTCGTTCTAAGTCTCTTGAACCAGAAAGAAGCAGGAACCACAAGGTTACAGATAATCAATGACCAGAATGCCCACCAGTAAGGTCCAACAGCAGCACCCGGAGAAAGATAAGTAAAGTCTTCATATCTTGAACCAGAATACCATCCGATGAAATATTCAGTTGCGTAAGCCACAGTTACCATACCACCAGTTAGGATGATTACGATGTTCATAATTTCGATATGATACATGGTGATATAATCTTCAAGGTGACAAACTTTTCTTGCCACTAACAATAACGTCTGTACCATTGCAAATCCTGAGAAGATCGCACCGGCAACAAAGTAAGGAGGGTAGATTGTAGAGTGCCATCCTTTAATAACCGAAGTTGCGAAGTCAAAAGATACGGTAGTGTGTACTGAGAATACAAGTGGAGTTGCCAAACCTGCAAGAACCAAAGAAAGTTCTTCGAATCTTTGCCAGTGTTTTGCTTTACCACCCCAACCGAATGCAAGGAATGTATAAATTTTCTTAGTCCAAGGAGTTTTTGCTCTATCTCTGATCATTGCAAAGTCAGGGATAAGACCCATAAACCAGAATACAGTTGATACCGAGAAATACGTAGAGATCGCAAATACGTCCCAAAGTAGAGGAGAGTTGAAGTTCCCCCAAAGAGAACCGAACTGGTTTGGTAACGGGAATACCCAATATCCTACCCAAACTCTACCCATGTGAATTACCGGGAAGATTGCTGCCTGTACAACCGCAAAGATCGTCATCGCCTCTGCAGATCTGTTTACAGACATTCTCCATCTCTGTCTAAATAATAATAATACTGCTGAGATTAGTGTTCCGGCGTGACCGATACCAACCCACCATACGAAGTTGGTAATATCCCAACCCCAGTTAATAGTTCTGTTAAGCCCCCATGCTCCAATACCTGTCCCGATCGTATAAGCGATACATCCGAATCCATAGATGAATAGAACTAAGGCTGCGTATAGTGAAATCCACCATAATTTACCTGCTCTTTCTTCGATAGGTCGTGCAATATCTTCTGTGATATCGTGATAAGTTTTGTGACCAATAATTAGAGGTTCCCTTATCGGAGCTTCGTAATGTCCTGACATTTTTTACCTATTTATTATTTAAACTTTATTTTTCTACTCTGTTTCTTACTTTAGTGTGATAGAACACATTTGGTTTTGTTCCGATCTCTTCAAGTAAATGATATCTTCTATTGTTAGAATACAATTTTCTAACAGTAGATTCTTTGTCATTCATGTCTCCGAACTGAAGTGAACCTGTAGAACAAGCTTTTGCACATGCTACTTGGAACTCTCCGTCCTTAACTATTCTGTTCTCCTTTTTAGCCTCAAGAATTGTTGCCTGAGTCATTTGGATACACATAGAACATTTCTCCATAACCCCTCTAGTTCTTACAACAACATCCGGGTTAAGAACCATTCTTCCAAGATCGTTATTCATGTTGAAATCGAAACGATCGTTCAAGTTATAAGTGAACCAGTTGAAACGTCTTACTTTGTACGGACAGTTGTTTGCACAATATCTTGTACCGATACATCTGTTGTAAGCCATGTGGTTTTGACCTTGCTTACCGTGTGAAGTTGCCGCAACCGGACAAACCGTTTCACATGGAGCATGGTTACAGTGCTGACACATTACCGGCTGGAAGATTACATCCGGGTTATCCGCAGGGTTTTCTAAAGCTCCCTCGATCCCTAAAACACCACTTCCGTATAATTCAGGAACTGCCATTCCTTCTTTTAATCCGTCGTAAGTTGTCACTTTCTGAGTAGAAGAATAGTAACGGTCGATTCTCAACCAATACATATCTCTAGACATTCTGATCTCTTCTTTACCTACAACAGGAACGTTGTTTTCTGCCTGACAAGCAATGATACATGCTCCACAACCAGTACAAGAGTTCAAGTCAACAGATAAGTTGAAGTGAGGTCCGTCTGTATCATCAAATGCATCCCAAAGGTCAATTTTACCAGCTGGAAGAGCACCACTAATTGTGTGATATTCCAACGGTTTGTTCCAACCTTTGTGCTCATCATCAAATGGTACGTTGATAAATTCAGCCAAAGGAACTTCTTTAGCAATATCATAACGACCCATTAATGTATTCTGAAGCTGAATACCTGCAAACTCATGATCTTCCCCTGTCTTTTCAATTGAAACATTTGAAACGACTAAGTTTGAACCATCAAATAAAGGATAAGCATTTACCCCAGTATCTGCAGTTGCTCCTGAATCTTTTTTACCATATCCTAAAGCAAGACCGACAGATCCGTCAGCTTGTCCCGGCTGAATGAATACAGGTACATTTTCTATTTTTACTCCGTTTACGGTAAGATTTACAATAGAGCCATCCAACTGCATTCTTGCGTTAAGATCATTTTCTATTCCTAATCTTTCAGCATCTTTAGGAGAAATTGTAAGGTAATTGTCCCAAGACATTCTTGTCAAAGGATCTGGTAATTCCTGCAACCAAGGGTTGTTTGCCTGAGTTCCGTCTCCGATTGAAGTCTTAGTATAAAGAACTAATTCTAAATCTGAAGCTTTGAAGTTTGCTAATTCTGCAATAGCCAGCTGAGCATTTCCGCCAGCATAAGATAATGTTGTTGCATTAGTAGAAGCTACCACACCATTATATAAAGCTTTGTTGAAAGTTGTTCCACCTAAAACAGAAGCCGAATTAGCTTTTAAATAATCATAATAATTGTTTGCAGCGTTGTTTTTTCCATTTTTCCAAACCAATAGAGATTCTTCAATCTGTCTTGATTTGTAGATTTTCTGGATCGTTGGCTGCATTAATGTATAAACACCTGTCTGAGGTTCCATATCACCCCAAGATTCTAGCCAGTTTGCTACAGGAATTACAGCTTTCGCTGCTTTATACATTTCGTTCTTTTTATCTGTAACCGCAATTACATAAGGAACTTTAGCAATCGCTTTTTTGAAATCCTGACCTTTGTGATGAGAATAAATAGGGTCTACGTTGTTTGTAATCAATACTCCAACTTGTCCACCATTTACCCATCCTAAAAATTCCTGAAATCTTGCTTTATCAAATTCTTTAAGGAAGTTTGCTTTACCAGTGAAAGCTACTGAACCTAATTTTTGGTTAATTAAATGTGCTAAAACCTGTGCTCCTTTAGAACCATCAGCAAAAACAACAGCTTTGCTGCCTTTAGCCTGTAATTCTTTAGCGATTTCGTTAGCAATTTTATCTGAAGAACCACCTCCAACGATTGCATTGTAAACTTCAACCAAAGTTTTGTTTACTGCACTTGGCTTTAATCTGATTCTTGAGTCAGCGTTTGCACCTGTTAAAGACATATTAGATTCAACCTGAATGTGTCTCAACATCGTTGCTCCCGGAACTCTTGCTGCTGTATAAGAAGTTTCTAAGCTTGCAGCATTGTAATCTCCTAAGAAATCAGCGTGGAAAGCTACCACCAATTCAGAACCTTTAAGGTCATAAACAGGTAAAGCTCTTGTTCCGAATACTTCCTGAGCTGCATCTAATGCTGCAGAATAAGGGAAAGCATCATAAGTTACCAATTCAGCGGTAGGATATTTTGCTTTAAATTCAGCAAAAAGTTTTTTGAATGTAGGAGAAGCGAAAGACTGAGATAAAAGAACAATCTTTTTACCTGAAGCCTGAGCTTCGTTTAATCCTTTCAAAACGAAATCATCTACTTTATCGAAAGTTTCGTCTTTCCCGTCAAGTTTTGGCTGCTTTACTTTATCGTTATCGTAAAGAGAAAGTACCGCCGCCTGAGCTCTTGCATTAGTTTTACCTAAATCTCCAGCTGCCGGGTTCGGATCGATTTTGATGGGTCTACCTTCTCTTGTTTTTACTAAAACACTTGCAAAGTCGAAACCGTCAAAATATGTTGAAGCGTAGTAGTTTGGAACTCCAGGAATAATATCGTGAGGTTTTACTACATAAGGAATCGTTTTGATTACCGGTGCTTCACACGCAGCCAAAGTTACTGCTGCTGTAGAGAAACCTAATAGTTTTAGGAAATCTCTTCTGGATGTACCGTCAGTTTTTTCGGCACCTTCTAGGAAATCTTCTACCGGAATTTCTTCTTGGAACTCTTTAAGAGCCAGCTTACCGTTTAAGGCAGGGTCTTTAAGTTCGTGAATACTTCTAAATTGTATTTTGTTTGAAGCCATTTATACTTCTAATTTTTTAGTTATTAATAATGACATTTACCACACTCAAGACCTCCAATTGCATCTACAGTGATCTTACCACCATCTTTCGGGTATTGCTTTTTAAGCTTTTCGTGTAGATTTTTGAAGTATTCTTTATTATAACCGTTGTTCATATCAACTTCAGTTGTTCTGTGACATTCGATACACCATCCCATAGTGAAGTCGTTTGCCATTTGTACAACATTCATTGTATCGATTTTTCCGTGACAAGCTTTACAAACTACGTCGATTTTATTGTCAGGATTTTTCTTGTTGAATGAGTTGATGATAGCTTGTTCACCTGCAACTACGTGTTGAGAGTGGTTGAAGTAAACGAAGTCAGGCATGTTGTGGATTCTTGTCCATTCTACAGGAGTTGTTTTACCTGTATATTGTTGTTTCGCGGGATCCCATCCTGTAGCAGCATATATTTTCTGGATTTCTCCGTCATAGAATGCTTTGTCTTTTCCTGGTTCCATGTAGTGATCTGCATTGTATTCAGAAATTGTTCTGTGACAGTTCATACAAACGTTCATCGAAGGAATTTCAGATACTTTACCGTATTTAGCACTTGAGTGACAAAGCTGACAGTCGATTTTCTGTTCTCCAGCGTGAATTTTGTGAGAGAAGTAGATAGGCTGTTCCGGCTTATAACCTTTATAAACACCGATCCACATGATCCAGTTCCAGATACCGTAAGTTGCTAAAATAGCAAGAATTGCAAGCAATCCTTTTCCGATATAGTGGTATTTTGCATAGATTTCGCTGAAAGATTTAACTCTTGTTTCATTAAGTCCTGCCAAATCTTCTGACTGACCCAATTTTACCAATTGTCTTAGTTTGATTAAGATCCAAACCAATAAACCAGCAATAGCAATAAGTGAAATGATTACAATACTAGAAGTTGTATTGTTGTTTTGCGGTGCTGCAACCGTGTTTTCTGTAGTTGCTTTAGCATCAGCTTTAGGCTCTTCAACAGGAGGGTTTGTTGTATAAGCTAAAATATCGTCGATATCCTTATCTGCAAGATTAGGAAAGACCTGCATTTCAGTCTTATTAAACTTTTCAAATACTTCATTTGCATACTTATCGCCCGAGGCTCTAAGTGCTTTGTTGTCTTTAATCCACTTGTGAAGCCAGTCTGTGTCAAGTCCCTGCTCAGTTTTCAGTCTGTCTACCACACCTTTCAGTGCCGGTCCTACTACCTGTTTGTCTAAAGCGTGACATGCCGTACAGTTTGCCTTAAAAAGTTTCTCACCATTTTTAGGATCGCCGTCTTGCCCGTAAATTGAAGCACTTGTTGATAGCAATAAACCTATCGCAATCAGCCCTTTTTTATAATGCTTTCTCCAACTAATCATTTAAATTATCTTATGTTAGTAAATATTGAATGTGTAATCAATTCCGCAAAAATAATATTTTTAAGAAGAATTTAACGGCTTTAACAAAAGGTAAAATGTCATATGTGTTTAATTTGTAACTATTCTAAATAACTGCGTTTGCTGGTTTTTTTTATTTATTATAAATTTGCTGAAACAAGTTTAAATGAGAAATTTCATCAAAATATTTTCGGCTTTATCTTTTTTCGGGTTTTATACAATTGAAGCACAGCAGGTTGTGAAAAAAGACACACTTTCGGGTACAGAACTTACGATTACTATGGATTCTCGTGTAAATGAGGCTTTGGAAGCAATAGAAGATCGTTGTGCGAAGACAGCATCAACTAAATTCTCGTCAGGAAAAGATGACGATGAACCTGCTAAACCGACAAAAATCTATGTTCCGAGCAGAGAACTGACCAATGCTGAAATCTGTAGAAAAAATCCGAAAATTTTAGGGTATAAAATTCAGATTACCACGGTAAAAAGTAATGATGAAGCAAATGAAGTGAAAGCTTATTTCAGAAAAAGATTTCCAAATCTGAAGGTTGAAGTAGATGCTTCGTTAAGACCAAATTATAAAATTCTTGCAGGAAGTTATTTCTCAAAACAAAGTGCAGCAGGTGATTTGGCGCGTGTGAAAGAATATTTCAAATCTGCTTTGCCAATACAGTACAGAGTTTTCTGCGCAGAGGCAAAATAGTTTAGTTTAAATAAAAAATTAAAGGCTGAGAATAAATTTTCTCAGCCTTTTTTATCTGTAATATTGATTTACAAAATCATAAAATTCCCACATTCTTACATAATTATTGAAAAGCAAGAAAGTGAACATTATACCAAGTAAAACTGTTAATAAAGATACCATCTTCGGAGAATTTCGGTAAGAAAAAAACAGCCAGCCCAACATAATCGGGAATGCAAAAACAAAATGACCACCATAAATGTATGATGTGTGAAGCCCGAATCTCAAAACACAATGAATTAAAATGTCAACAAACATAGAAAGCATTACAATCTGAGCGAGCTTGTTTTTAAAATTTCTGAAATAGCTCCAGAATATTAAAATTAAAAGTAATCCTATAAAAATATAAGGAACGGTTGAAGTGTAAACATCCATGAAAAGTGCTTTGTAATAAAAACCTTTCATATTGTGCTTTTCACGGATAAAAAAACTTGGGAAAAGAATACTGCCACCAAAAAAGTAAGAGTAAATCATATCCCATGTCGGAGTAGATTTTACATTAGAGAATTTCTCGTATTGTTCGCCTGATTTTGACAGAATATTTGAGTATTTAAAATCAATTCGGTAAAGATAAAGCGCAATAAAAGCCACGCAGGTAAGTGAAACTCTGAAAATAGCATTCCCAAATTTTTTCCAGCTTTTAAAAAGGCCTTTTTCAAACGCGATGGGAATAAAAACTTTAACAATATTGGTAACCGTTAGTCCACCAACGGTAATTCCTGCTAACACTAAAGCTGAACCGGCTATTTTTTGATCTTTTTTAAATTTTATTGCGGTATAATAATTAAATAAAACCAATAAAAATAGAGTGTAGGTATACGTTTCCGGAGTGAAAGAAAGCAAAATATTCGTTGAAAAAATACTGAAAAAAGCTACGATCAGAATATTTAAACCTAAAGGAAGCTGAATAATATTTTTTAAATATTTAAAAATCTGAATTAAACTTAAACTGATTGTAATGTTGCTCAGCCAAGCCAACGTCAGTCTAAAATTGCTTCCTGTTTTTCCTCCTGAAATATAAAATGCCAATTCACGGATCCAGTTGAAAAAATAATAGGAGAGTGGGTGTCTTTCAAAGCTTCCGCCGCTCATAACGATGGCTTTATTGTCGAAACTAAAATACCCATCCCAAGGAATTCTTGCATCAAAAATAATGCGGTAATGCTGTGCTAAATAAGTTCCGAAAATTCCGTAAGCGAGAATAAAGAGTACAAATAAGCCGAATTCTGCCCATGAAGACGGAAAAACGATCTTAAAAAAGTTTAAAAATTTAGATTTGAATGACACTAATTTATTTTTTGCAAAAGTAAAATAAAAAACCCACCTGAAAAGGTGAGTTAGATATATTTATGAACTACATGACAACATCGAGCATCCCGAAACATCATCATACCCTGAAGGTCTTTTCACTGAAAACTCAGGAAATATTTCTTCATATGGATTTTCCAAAGCCTTTGTAAGTTTTTCGAGCATTTCAGTTTTTCCGTTGTTGATTTCTTTAATACATTCGTACAAAAGGTAGTTTCTCAGGATGAATTTAGGATTAGTTTTCTTCATTAAATCTAAAGATTCTTTTTTCGAAATTTTATTTTCTCGTAATCTCGACTCGTAAGATGAAATAAAATGTTCAAGTTTTTGAGTTTTTGATTCGTCTAAAAATCCATACGAAACTGATGCAAAAAGATGTTTAATATCAGAATTTTCATCAAGCTTTTCCAATTGATTAAAGAACAAAGTGTAATCCAACTGTAACTCCTGCATTAAAGCCTGCCAATTTGTAAAAAATTCTTCATCATCTTTCTTTAGCTCATCAAAACCAAATTTTCTGCACAGCATTGTATCATGAGATTCCCAAAAATAATTACCATAATTATTTAATGTTTCTTCCAGAAATTTTTCATCTTTTATCAAAGGAAAAAGCGCATTTGCCAATTGCCAGAGATTCCATTGTGATATTTGTCCCTGCTTTCCGAAAGCATATCTTCTTCCCGGAAGATCTGTTGTATTGGGAGTGAAATTGAGATCATATTCATCCATCATCGAATAAGGTCCGTAGTCAATCGTTAAGCCTAAAATCGACATATTGTCTGTATTCATCACCCCATGTACAAATCCAACTCTGAACCATTCAACCATTAAATCGGCTGTTCTCTTGCAAACCTCAGTGAAAAACGCCTGGTATTTTTGTTCGCCTTCAGATTTAATATCTTTAAAATAATTTTCAATAGTGAAATCGTTAAGATCAATTAATGTGTTAATTTCTTTTTGGGCAGACATCAGTTCAAAATGACCAAAACGGAGAAAACTTTCAGCAGTTCTAATGATTACTGCACCTTTTTCTTCCTGAGGATTTCCGCTGTACATGATATCGCGAACCACATTTTCTCCTGTAAATGCTAAACTCAAAGCTCTGGTTGTAGGAATTCCTAAATGATGCATTGCTTCACTCATCAGATATTCCCGAACAGAAGATCTTAGAACGGCTCTTCCGTCTGCATGACGGGAATAAGGAGTTGCTCCCGCACCTTTCCATTGAATTTCGTTTTTTTTACCGTTTTTATTGGTGATTTCTCCGGCGAGAATGGCTCTACCGTCTCCTAACTGGCCTGCCCAGTTTCCGAACTGATGTCCTGCATAAGCCGTTGCGTAAGTCTTTATTTTTTCAGATAAATTTGTTGCTGCTAAAAAATTAATGTCACTTTCTTCAAATTTTCCCAATCCTATTTCTTCTGAAAGTTTTTGATTAAACGCAATCAGTTTCGGGTTATCAAAACCAACCGGATTTACTGTCGAAAAAAGAACTTTGGGTGTATTTCTCTGCATTGGATTTCCTGAGAAATCCCCTGGGAAAATGTCAATAAAAGGCTGAGTAATTTGATCAATATTCATCTTTCAAAGATATTAAAACATAAAATAAAAAGACCTTCCAGTAATTGAAAGGTCTTATTATGATTATAAAGAAATTTATTTGTTGAAATCAATGTCTTCACTGGTGTTGAGATGTTCATTGACGTTGTCTTCTTTCTTGCCGGAATTGTTCTTCGGTACTGTTTCTGCAGGACGCGGATTTTTTATATCATCAATGGTCTGAAGTCCGCCATCGTCACCATATCCACCACCAAGTCCTTGAAGATTGCTACAGCCATCTTTCCAGTCGAGAGGTTTTACGAATTTATCGTCAGGAGATATTTTTAAACTTTTATCAGCCCAAACTTTCTTCATGAAAATCGCCCAAATTGGCAATGCCATTTTCGCACCCTGACCTTCACCTGTTCCTAAGAAGTGAGTTGCTCTGTCTTCCCAGCCAACCCATGCTCCGGTTGCCAGTTTTGGAGTAATTCCCATAAACCAACCATCCGAATTATTTTGAGTTGTCCCTGTTTTACCTGCAATTTCTACCGCTTTTGAGATTCCTCTTCTTCCTAATTCTCCAGATGCAGTACCAAATTCAGCGACACCTTTCATTAATTCAATCATAGTGTATGCGTAATTAGGATTCATTACTTCTTTAGGCTCAGAGATTACTTCTTTTATGACTCTTCCGTTCACGTCTTCAATTCTCCAGATCATTTCCGGTTTATTGTAATTTCCATAATTGGCAAAAGTGCTGTAGGCTCCAAGCATTTCATAAATTGTAATGTCTGATGAACCAAGTGCCATTGGTAAACTTGTTGAAATCTCTTCTGTTACTCCCAAATCTCTTGCAGTCTGTATTACGCTTTGTGTACCTGCCATTTCAGCCAGTCTTACTGCAACAGGGTTTTTTGAATGTGCTAAAGCTTGTTTTAGTGTCAGCATTCCTCCTGTTCCTTCAACATTCCACGTTCCTTTTCTGTAAGAAGCGTTCGATATCGTAGAACAAGGCGTTAATCCTAATTTCATAATAGCAGTTGCATAAACGAAAGGCTTGAAGGTTGAGCCAACCTGTCTTTTTCCTTGTTTAATGTGATCATATTGGAAGTGTTGCCAATCAATTCCTCCAACCCAGGCTTTAATTTCCCCTGTTCCCGGAACCATAGACATTAAACCAGCTTGTGCGACTTTTTTGTGCCATCTGATAGAATCCCAAGGACTCATCTCGACTTCTTCTTCACCAGCCCAAGTAAATCTGGACATTTTTACAGGTTTATGAAATTCCAACATAATTGAATCTTCAGGCATATTTTCCGCTACCATTTGTTTATACCGGCCAGTTCTTTTTACAGCCTGCATCATAATGTTGTCAATCTGTTTTTTATTTAACTTATAAAATGGCCAGTCTTTTCTACCTCTTTGCTCGGCATCAAACCTTCTTTGAAGGTCTGTTAAATGTTCTTTAATAGCATCTTCTGCATATTTTTGCATTTTAGAATCTAAAGTGACATATATTTTTAAACCGTCCTTAAAAAGATTTAATTTTTTACCTGTTTCTTTTTCATAATCTTTAAGATAACTGTCAATTTCTTTTCTCAGATAAAATTTGTAGTATGCCGAATAACCATCTGTAATGTCTTTAATCGGATGATAGTCTGTGCTTACAGGGGTCGCTACTGCTTTATCATAATTTGCCTGATCAATGTACCCGGTTTCTAACATTTGTTTTAAAACTACATCTCTTCTGTCTTTTGGTCTTGAAGAGTTGTCTCTCAGCGGATTATTTGCGTTTGGAGCTTCCAGCATAGATACAAATATAGCTGCCTCGGGAAGAGTTAGTTGTGAAGCCGATTTGTTAAAATAGATTTTAGAAGCCATTTCAATTCCATTGGCATTGTGTGTAAAATCAAATTTGTTGAAATACAAAGTGATAATTTCTTCCTTAGTATATCTTTTTTCAAGACTTACTGCCACAACCCATTCTTTAAGTTTTTGAATGGCTCTTTTTACAGGATTTCTAGACGGTTCTTTTGTAAATAAAAGTTTCGCCAACTGTTGCGTGATTGTAGAACCCCCACCTCGGTCACCACCATATCTTACAGCTCTTAGAACTGATTTTAAATCAATACCAGAATGTTCTTTGAAACGCTCATCTTCTTTTGCCTGAAGGGCATAGATTAAATAAGGAGGCAAATCTTTATATGTAACCGGCTGAGTTTTTTCTTTTTCGAATTTACCTAAAAGAACACCGTCTGAAGAATAAATTTCAGAGGCAACATAAATATCCGGGTTTTCAAGTTCTTTTACATCGGGCATTTCACCAAGAAAACCTTGGGAAACCGCAAAGAAAAGTCCTGAAATTCCTAAAACCACAGCAATAAGACCGATCCAGATGAATTTCACCCACCTCTTCCATGCTGTGCTTTTTTGGTTCTTTTTAGGAGGAAGCGGGAACGTTTTTCCCTTGTTTCCTGTATTTTGCTTATTTTGTTCCATTTGTACTTACGGTTTTTGCCGTTTCTACTTTTATTCCTAAATCTTCTATTCCCTGAAGATTATCATTTCTCATTGCCTGAGCAACAGAAATTTCATAATTGCCTTTTTCAGGAAATTTATAATTCAGTTTATACTGAAATAAAGTCTCTTTTACTTCTCCAAATCCCGTTCCCAGCCATTCTCCATTTGGTTTTGCCAAAACATAATTCAATGTATCGGTTTGTCTGGCTTTGGTTTTAGGATCGGTAAGATTTACAATGAACCTTATATTGCTGTAAGGATATTCGTTGTTGTTTCTTACAACAAATATAAGATTTTTAGGATTTTGCGGATCCGAAATTTCAAGATTAAATTTTTGTTCGGTCTTCTTATCCCATTTGTTATCAACATTGTTCATCACAACATTTTCTTCGGAAGCATTGCAGCTTACCAAAAAAATAAGGAGAAAAAATCCTGAGATTTTATGCATTATTATCTTTTTTTGGAGGGAATTTCTTTTTGAACTTCTTTTTGGGTTGTTGATTTTGAGGTTTTTTCTCAGCATCATTATTTACAGCTTCCTCTTTTTCCAAGTGTGGTTTTGGCTGTTGTTCTTTTTGAGGTTTCTGATTATTATTCTGATTTGGTTTCTGATGTTTTTCAGATCTCATCGGTCTGTCCTGTCTTTCACCCTTGTCAGTTCTCTCCGGTTTATCGTTTCTGTCCGGTCTGTTCTTTTTTTGTCCCGGATTTTGATTGTTGTTCGGTCTGTTTTGATTTGAATTCTGGTTTTGGTTTCTGTTTTTATTGAAACCTCTTTTCTTTTCAAAACGGTCAACACTGTTTTCCTGAATTAAATCTACAGTTTGCAGAGAAAGTTCCGGCTGTTTCAAATCTTCGAGAGGTAACGTTTTTTCACCTCTTTTATTTTTTGAAATCAGTTTTTTAACCAAATCTACATCGAAATCGTACCAAGCCATTGAGCTGTCAACATATGCAAACCACATTTTCTTTTTGAAAACATCGATTTTTATACAAAACGCCCGACCTTTTTCGGTGTCAAGAACGGTTGATGAAGACGGAAAATGACTTAAAGCATCAAGATAACTGTCTAATTCGTAGTTCAGACAACATTTCAGTTTACCACATTGTCCGGCTAATTTCTGAGGATTAATGCTTAGTTGCTGGTATCTTGCAACATTGGTGTTTACCGATCTGAAATCAGTAAGCCATGTTGAACAGCAAAGTTCTCTTCCGCATGAACCGATACCTCCAACTTTTGCCGCTTCCTGTCTGAAGCCAATCTGTTTCATGTCGATTTTTGTCCGGAAAGCTCCCGCAAATTCTTTAATCAACATTCTGAAATCCACGCGATTATCGGCAGTGTAATAAAATGTAACTTTAGAAGAATCACCTTGATATTCAACATCGGTTATCTTCATCTCAAGACCTAATCGATGCGAAATTTTTCGGGCCTCAATTTTTACATTTTCTTCTTTTTTTCTTGCTTCCTGCCAAACCTCAATATCTTTTTGGTTGGCTAATCTATATATTTTGAGGGCATTGTCTTCTGAAGATCTTTTCTTCTTCATCTGAATTTTTACCAATTCCCCCGTGAGGCTTACTACGCCCACATCATGTCCCGGACTCGATTCTACTGTTACTACGCTACCTATATGTAAAGGAATGTTATTGACATTCTTAAAAAACGATTTTCTGTCATTTTTAAATCTAACTTCTACAAAATCACACCTGGTTTGCGCAGGATTTTGTACGTCAGACAGCCAATCGAAAACACTTAATTTATAACTATTACCGCAGGTATTTACACTTTCACAGCCATTCGCAGATTTAGTTCCGCAAGAATGTGCAGAATCGCCGGATGTTTTACATCCACAACTCATATTATAATTTGTTTAATCTTGCAAATTTATTGATTTTTATCTTTATACAATTCCAAATGTACTAAATATTAATTTTTGAATTTGTTTAATATTAAACATCATCATTAATGTGTGATTTTTTGATGTTTAATTGTTTGTAATTCAAAAAGATATTGTATTTTATGTATTGAATGTTATTTTAAACATAGTTTTCTTTTGGCGCTTAGTTTAAAATATTAAGATTTATTAACAGGTGTATCTAAAATAATTTTATATTTGGGTATATAATAATAGTCTATGAAAAAAATATTAGTATCAACTGCTTTATTGGCTGGAGTTTTGTCTTATGCGGGAGGCTTTAGAGTTTCTTTGCAGGGGGTGAAGCAATTGGCAATGGCGCACACCAGTGCTCATGCTGAAGATGCGAGTGTTGCATTCTTTAATCCGGCAGGTATGTCATTCATTCCTTCTAAACTGAGTGTTGTTGCAGGAGGCTTCGGAGCAAGTAATAAAGTTACTTTTCAGAATCTAAACACTTTAAACAGTACAGAAACAGATAATCCTATCGGTACCCCGATTTATGCGGCGATTGCCTACAAGCCGATTGATAAATTATCAATTGGTTTCAGTTTTTCTACGCCTTTCGGAAGTACAATTCAATATCCATACGATTGGGAAGGAAGAGAAATGGTGCAGAAGCTTGAGCTAAAAAGCTTTTATTTCCAGCCGATGGTTTCCGTGAAAATGGCAGACTGGTTGTCTTTCGGAGCAAGTTATATTTATGCTACCGGAAAAGTAGACTGGGATAAAGCGGTAACTCAATTTGGAGGAACGGTTAATATTAATGATGATAAAGCAACAGGTCATGGTTATGGTTTTGGTTTCTATTTCAGACCGGATCCTAAATTTGATCTGAGTATTGCATATCGTTCACCGGTTGATATGAAAGCTAAAAAAGGAACTGCAACTTTCAGAGTTCCTGCTCAGACTACGGTAAACGGACTTTTAGGTCTGAATGCAAACGGACAGGATGCGTTTACAGCAACTTTGCCTTTAGTTGAAGAATATACAATCGGTATGACCTATAAGGTAACACCAAAATGGCTAATTTCTGCCGATTTCAATTACCACGGTTGGGAAAGATACAGTCAGTTGACTTTAGATTTTGCTAATGCTCCGATTGGAAATCAGGCAGATCCTACGGTTTTGGTTGCGCCAAAGAATTTTAAAAATTCAAAAACGGTAAGATTGGGAACTCAGTATGCGTTCAGTAATATGATTTTTGGTCGTTTGGGTGCTTATTATGATGAATCTCCGTATTCTGATGAAGACTTTATTCCTGAGACGCCTTCTTTCGATTCTTTTGTTTTAACAGGAGGTTTAGGCTTTAAGTTTAATAAATTCGGAGTTGATGTTGCAGGTGGTTATGTAATGCCACAAAGCAGAGATGTGAAAAATGACTATTTAGGATTCTACGGCCAAGCGAAAGCAAAAGCGTTCTATTTTGGTCTTGGTTTATCGTATAATGCTTTTTAAATTTAAATTATGAAAAAAATAATAATATCTACAATCGCTGTTTCTGCACTTCTTTTTACAACAAGCTGCGAAACAGATTTTGATACTGATGTACAGGATATAGTCGTAACGAAAGGTGAGGCAGATTTCTCGAAATTTATTTCTTTGGGAAATTCGCTTACTTCGGGCTACAGAGATGGTACACTTTATTCAGGTGGACAAAATGAATCTTTTCCAAGTATGATTGCTATGCAGATGAAACTTGCAGGAGGTGGAGAATTTAAGCAGCCATTAATGCCAAATAACGTTGGCGGATTTATTGGTTTGCCGGGGTTTCCAGGGAAACTTGAATTGAAAATGGTTAACGGAGCATTAAGCCCCGTTGCAAATGCGCCTGCTGCGGCCTTAGACGATGTTAAATCAGGTGGGCCATATCAAAACATGGGTGTACCCGGAGCTAAAACCTCTCATTTACTTGCGCCCGGATATGGTAATCCTGCTGGTCTTTCTTTAGGTCTTGCGAATCCTTACTTTGTAAGATTTGCTTCGTCTACTACAGCTTCGGTTGTAGGTGATGCATTGGCTCAGAATCCTACTTTTGTTTCTTTATGGATCGGGAATAATGATGTATTAGGATATGCAACAACAGGAGGAGACGGTTCAAATCCTATTACTCCGGTAGACGGAGCTGTAGGAGTAGGTTTTACAAATACTTATACTGCTTTAGTCAACACGGTTTTCCCTTCCGGAACTACCAGAAAAGGGATCGTAGCAAATATTCCTAACGTAACAAGCGTTCCGTTTTTCACAAGAGTTCCGGCAATGCCGCTTACAAATCTTACGGATGCGCAAGTTGCTCAGTTAAATGGAGGGTATGCTGCTTATAATGCAGGGTTGGCGCAGGCTAAATCTTTAGGAGCAATCAACGATGCGGAATATCAGAAAAGACTGATCAAATTCACGGCCGGAGCTGTAGCCAACGGAGCTGTCATTGCAGATAAAGATTTGTCAACGGTTCCTGGATTACCAAAGTACAGACAAACGACAGCAAAAGATTATATCTTACTAACGGCAAGTGCAGTGCTTACGCCTCAAGCTGGTGGAGGTACTTCAGTTCCTTTGGAAGATAAATTGGTGTTAACGGAAGCTGAAGCGGCAAAAGTTATAACAGCTACTACTTCTTATAACGCAACAATAAAAAGTTTGGCAGAATCAAAAGGGCTTGCTTTTGTTGATATGAATGCTAAAATGACAGAATTGAATTCCAAATCAGGAATTTCGTGGAATGGTGTGAAATATACTGCTACTTTCGTAACCGGCGGAACATTCTCTTTAGACGGAGTGCACCTTACCGGCAGAGGTTATGCTATTGTTGCGAATGAATTTATCAAATCAATTAATGCGAAATACAAATCTACTTTACCACAGGTAGATCCGAATAAATATTCAGGGGTAACATTCCCTTAATATTCAGGAGATATAAAAACTTAGAAACCACAGGATTGATTCTTGTGGTTTTTTTTTAAATTTGCAAAATCTTTAAAAAGTAAAAATGGCCGATCAGTTAAGTTATCTGTTTTCTACAAGAACGAGTAAGGATCTTGCAGAAAAAATTGCCCAACATTATGGGAAAGAATTAGGAAAAATCAACTTTCAGGAGTTTAGCGACGGAGAGTTTGAGCCTGTTTTAGACGAATCTGTAAGAGGAGGAAGAGTTTTCCTTATCGGGTCGACATTCCCGCCTGCAGACAATCTTTTAGAGTTGCTTCTAATGATTGACGCTTCGAAAAGAGCTTCTGCGAAAAGTATTACTGTCGTACTTCCATATTTCGGTTTGGCAAGACAAGACAGAAAAGACAAGCCAAGAGCACCAATCGGGGCTAAACTGGTTGCAAATCTTTTAACCGCTGCAGGTGCAACAAGAGTAATGACGATGGATTTGCATGCAGATCAGATTCAGGGATTCTTCGAAATTCCTGTGGATCATTTGTATGCTTCTACTATTTTCGTTGATTACATCAAAAACCTTAACCTTGATAATCTTACCATTGCTTCTCCGGATATGGGAGGTGCGAAAAGAGCGAAAAATTATGCAGGTCACATTGGTGCTGATGTTGTAATTGCTTACAAAGAAAGAAAAAAAGCAAACGTTGTAGAAGAAATGTTCCTTATCGGGGATGTTGAAGGGAAAAACGTTATTCTTATCGACGATATGATCGATACTGCGGGTACACTTTGCAAAGCTGCAGATATATTGATGGAAAAAGGAGCAAAATCTGTAAGAGCAATGGCTACTCACGGAGTGCTTTCAGGAAAGGCTTACGACAATATTGAGAACTCAAAATTATTGGAAGTTATTGTAACTGACTCAATTCCTGTAAAAACTAATTTGTCATCTAAAATAAAAGTGCTATCTTGCGCCCCATTATTTGCAGATGTGATGAAGATGGTGCACGAGCATCAATCAATCAGTAGTAAGTTTGTTATCTAATTGATAATTAATTTGTTGCAAATTAAATTGAAAACAATTTTTTAAATTTTTTATAAATGAAATCTATTACAATTCAAGGTACAAAAAGAGAAAGCGTGGGCAAAAAGTCTACAAAAGCTTTACGTGATGCTGAATTAGTTCCTTGTGTTGTTTACGGAGGTGGTGAGCCATTGAACTTCTCTGCAGAAGAGAAAGCGTTCAAAGGTTTGGTATATACTCCTGAAGCACACACGGTATCTATTGAGGTTGACGGACAAACTATTCCGGCTGTTCTTCAGGATATTCAGTTCCACCCAATTACAGACAAAATTATTCACGCAGACTTCTACAGATTATCAGATGATAAGCCTGTAATTATGGAGGTTCCTGTAAGAATTACTGGTCGTTCTAAAGGTGTTGTAGCTGGTGGTGTTCTACGTCAGTCTTTCAGAAAACTAAAAGTAAAAGCAATCCCTGCAAACTTACCTGATGAGGTAGTTGTAGATGTTACTCCATTGAAAATTGGTAACAAACTTTATGTAGGTAGCATCAAAACAGAAGGATATTCTTTCATGCATCCTGACAACGCAGTTGTTGTGGCTGTTAAGATGTCTAGAAATGCAATGAAAGGTGGTGCAGCAGCACAGGATGATGATGAGGATGAAGAAGTTGCAACTGAAGAAGGAGCGGCTCCAGAAGCAGCTGAAGCTTCAGCAGAATAAGAATTTCTTATTTAAATATAGAACCTGTCAATTTTTTGGCAGGTTTTTTTATGATTAAAAGCAAACGTTATAAGTTTAAACATTTCCGTGTCTTTTTATAAGTGAAATCGAAGATTCGACGTAGTCAAACGGTTTTGTGAAACTAAAAATATAGTAGTTAGAAAAACTTTGTTTCCTTAGTATTAAATTTTAAACTTAGGATTAAAAATAACATTGTTATCATTTGCTGAGTAGAACGCTTTTCTTAACGAAATTTTCCATTCTTAGCGATCTTAGCGTTAAAATAATTAAAATAAGTTCATCTAATCCATCGAATCTTTCTATCAGCTCTCAACAATCACCATCAAACAAGAATCCGAAAAAAAGCCGTAAATTTGATGGGTTCTAAATAAAGAACGTTTTAATTAAAATTTTAATAAATGTTTGACATTCAGGAAATCAGAAGTCAGTTTTCTATATTAAATCAGGAAGTGAACGGTAAACCTTTGGTTTACTTAGATAATGCAGCGACATCTCAGAAACCGAACTCAGTTTTAGAGGTTTGGGAAAAATATTATAAAGAACTCAATGCAAATGTGCATCGCGGAATTCATACTTTAAGTCAGTTGGCGACCGAAGAAATGGAACTTTCAAGAAGAAAAATCCAAAAGTTCATCAATGCTAAACATGATTTTGAAGTTATTTTCACCAAAGGAACAACTGAAGGATTAAACCTTATCTCCTATATTTTAACTTCAAGATTAAAAAAAGACGATGAGATCATCATTTCTTATCTTGAACATCACTCCAATATTGTTCCATGGCAATTGCTTTGTGAAAGAACAGGAGCAAAATTAAGGGTGATCCCAATTGATGAAAACGGGATCTTACAGTTGGATTATTTAGACGAGTTTTTAAGTGAAAAAACGAAAGTAGTTTCCGTAAATCAGGTTTCCAATGCTTTGGGAATTGTAAATCCTGTTGAAGAAATTATTGCTAAGACAAGAGCCAATTCGGATGCATATATCGTTATTGATGGCGCACAGTCTGCTCCACATTTTACCATTGATGTTCAGAAATTAGATTGTGATTTCTTTGTGTTTTCAGGACATAAAATGTACGCTCCGATGGGAACCGGGATTTTATACGGAAAACAGGAAATTCTTGAAAATTTGCCGCCTTTCCACGGTGGAGGAGAAATGATTGCGGTTTGTTCATTTGACAGTACAACTTACGCAGGTTTACCTTTTAAATATGAAGCGGGAACTCCAAATGTTGGTGGAAATATTGCTTTAGGAGCAGCGGTTGATTTCATTAAAAAAATAGGACAACAGAATATTCAGAATCACGAAAATGCGTTGTTGGAATATGCTCAGAAACAACTTTTAGAAATTGAAGGTTTAAAAGTGTACGGCGAAAAAGCTCATAGAACGGGTGTAGTTTCCTTTAATCTCGAAGGAATCGGTATTTCTTCCGATGTAGGGATGATTCTTGATAAAATGGGCGTTGCGGTAAGAACGGGGCATCACTGTACACAGCCGATCATGGATTTCTTTAATATCGCAGGAACAGTTCGGGCAAGTTTTGCGGTCTATAATACGTTTAATGAAATCGATTTGCTTGTAGAAGGTGTGAAAAAAGCACAAAGAATGCTTTCTTAATAATTAACAGACTGTTTCTATGAGGCAGTCTTTATTTTTTATGCTATGATGAAATATAAAAATCTTTATGCTTTTGCATTTTTAATTTTCCCTTTGTTTGTAAGTGCTGTAACCATCCCTTTTGATTATATCGACGGAAAAATCATCATCAATGTTGATATTAAAAATAAGAAGCACAATTTTGTTTTTGATACGGGTGCTTTAACGATAATTTCTGACGAACTAAAAGGTTCGTTGAACGAAAAGAAAGGCAATGTCCTTTTTGAAGCAACGGATGCAAACAGTTCCAAATCTACGATGGATGTTTTCTCAACCAATGAGTTGAAAGTGTCTGATTTAAAATTTAAAAATATAAATTTTTCATTCGCTGATATAAGTTGGATGAATTCTCGTGCATGTAAAAAAATCAGCGGGATTTTTGGAGCGAATATGATGAACAATAAAGTTTGGCGAATTGACTTTATAGCTAAAACAATTGTTGTTTCAGATAAGTTATTGGAAGATTCAGTTCAATCCGTTTCAATTCCATTTTCTGAAGAATATTTTACCCATGTTCCCACAATTAGTGTTAAGATAAAAAAACATAATTTTAACATGTTTTTTGACACGGGAGCAGGTTCTGGCTTTTCGTTGGATCCAAAATCTTATCAATTAGTAAAAGACGATGATTTTTTGATTTTTGAAGGGCTTTTGTCACAATCTTTAAGTAGTGTGAGTAAAGGCGAAAGGCAGCTTGATATGATGAATGCAGAGATACGTAACAAATTTCTTGGAAAGCAGATTGTTGACAGCAGCACTGATTCTCGAAATCTGATCGGTACAAAATTTATGGAAAATTTTCTTGTTGAATTAGATTTTATTTCTAAAAATATTATTCTTCACAATTTAAATAAAACTCCTGATTACAATAGTTTCGGAGTTGCTTTTGCACCTGTTGAAGGTCATTTGGTTGTTGTGAATAAACTAAAAATTCCACAATTGTCAGAATTGAATGTGGGTGACAAGATTCTCAAAGTAAATAATATTATTACCGATAAAATAAATGGCGATACTTTTTGTCAGGTTAAAAAAGTGATAGACGATGGTCAAATGATAACATTCCAGACTGAATCGGGGAAGGAATTTAAACTTGAAAAGAAAAATATTTTAGAATATCTGAATTAAAAGATAATAAATAAAATCTTTTTCTAAAACCAATTGAAATTTTTTTTATTTTTCCCGTTCTATCTTTTCCGGATTTTGTCTTGTATCAAAGACATCAGCAATTTTAATATACTTGTTTCCTTCATCAATAGAATAAATTATTTTGTAATTTGATTCTACAATATAATGATATTGAATGCTTCTGTTTTCTAAAAACAATTCTCTTTGCCCAATTTTAGGGTTATGGATTAATTTTTCAGGTGCTAAAAGAATTCCGGTTATAATTTTTAATGCAACTTGATGACTTTTCGAGGTGTTTTCGTAATAATTGAAAATTTCATCAATCTGCTTTTCAGAAAATTCCGACCAAATAACTTTGTATTTCAATTTGAATATTTTGAAAGAAGTTCTGAAGTTGTTTTAAACTTGTTGTTTTCAAAATCACTCTCTGATTTAGAAATTCTTTCATTCATTTCTTCAACAGTTAATGCCTTGAGCTTATTTTCTTCTTCAATATTTTTGTTTTTTTTTAGTAATTTTTCAAACTGAGCAATCACTTCTTCACTTTGAAGCTTAAGGAAATCCTGTATGAATTCTAATTTTCTTGATTGAATGTCCATTGTAGAAAATATTTGATAATCAAATGTATAAAAATAAATTTAGAATTAAAAATCCCTTTCAAATAGCTGAAAGGGATTTTATTTTAATTGATTTTAAAATCTGCATTATCCACAAAAACGGCGAGAATTAAAATTCAACATTCGGTTTCCAATCCACCACCGCTCTGATAAACGCTTCCGCATTTTCCACCGGAATATTAGGTAAAATTCCGTGTCCTAAATTGGCGATGTATTTATCTTTTCCGAAACGGTTGATCATTTCCGTTACCATTTTTTTGATGGTTTCAGGGCTTGAATGTAATCTTGCAGGATCAAAGTTTCCTTGTAACGTTACTGCATTGTTTGTCAGCTTTCTTGCCATTTCCGGACTCACCGTCCAGTCAACTCCCAAAGCTGAAGCTTTAGATTTTGTCATGTCATCCAAAGCAAACCAGCATCCTTTTCCGAAAACCACCACATGCGTCAACGGACTCAATGCTTCAACAATCTGATTGATATATTGCCATGAAAATTCCTGATAATCTGCCGGAGAAAGCATTCCGCCCCAAGAATCAAAAACCTGAACGGCAGAAACTCCTTTTTCAACTTTTCTTTTCAAATAAGCAATTGTTGTGTCGGTGATTTTCTGAAGTAGTAAATGCGCCGCTTCCGGTTGCTGAAAACAAAAAGATTTAGCAATATCAAAAGCTTTGCTTCCTTTTCCTTCTACGCAATAGCAAAGAATCGTCCACGGAGAACCCGCAAAACCAATCAAAGGAATTTCGTTGTCTAATTTCTGTAAAGTAAGCTCAATCGCATCAAAAACGTAACCTAAAGTATCATTCACATCGGGAACAACAACATTCTTCACATTTTCCATCGTTCGGATCGGGTTATCCAGCCAAGGTCCGACAGATTCTTTCATTTTGAAATCAATTCCCATCGCCTGAGGAACTACCAAAATATCAGAGAACAAAATCGCTGCATCCAAAGGAAATCTTCTGATCGGCTGTACCGTGATTTCAGAAGCCAGTTCCGGAGTCTGACATCTCGTAAAAAAGTCATATTTATCACGAAGTGCAATGAATTCAGGTAAATATCTTCCTGCCTGTCTCATCATCCAAACCGGTGGTCTTTCTACGGTTTCTCCACGAAGTGCTTTTAAATATAGGTCGTTTTTAATCATAATTTTAGTTGATGTTTGTCGGTGTTTTTAAGGTTTAATTTTCATTAAAGTTTCTTTTATGACCGACAACAGGTTTGCCAGAGTGTTTTCTTTACTCGTGAAAATCTCTGATTTTGTATGTCTTTTTAGTTCTTTGGAGGTGGTTTCTCCGATTGAAAAAAGGATTACATTTTCCAAAGAATTATTTTTCGCAAAACTACGAACTCCGCTTGGGCTAAAAAAAACTATTGCATGATATTTTTCATGTATCGTGGGATTTAGCTCTTCTGTTTGATAAACAGTGACTTTTTTATACTGAATATTCTGCAGCGGAAGTTCATTATCCAAAACATCAATTGCCAAATTTCCGCAAAAATGAATGAATTTTTCGTGAACGCAGTTTTCAATAATGAACTGAGAGAGCGTTTCCGCATTTTTCAACACCTTAAAAGTTCCAAACCCATTTTTGCGAAGTTCTCTTTTGGTTTTTTCGCCAACGCAATAGATTTTATTATAGTTTTTGGCTGTGAAATCTTCATTTGGCTTGAAACCGTTTTCAAAAAAAGATTTCACCCCATTTGAGCTTGTGAAAATAAGAGGGCTGTTTTTTAAATCAAAACTTCTTACGTAAAGTGATTTTGTTTTTATTACCTCGATGTATTCGGACGAAATATCACTTCCTAATTTTTCGGAGATGTATTTTGGGTCTAAATTTTTGGTAAATAAGATTTTCATTATTTTTTTAGCAGTTTATTTGTCATTCCGTAGGAATCTAAACATTTTATGTTAAATGCTTTGCTGAGATTCCTACGGAATGACAAAGTGGTCGTTAACTTCATTATTTATAAAATAAATATTGAATCTTTTTTATCGCTTTTATAAAACTAATTAGCTGGTTTATCCTTTAATTTTAAATCAGAAACTTGCTGTCTAACTTTATTCATGAAGTCTTTTCCGGGATCTTCTTTTCCGGTAAAATAATTTGGGTCAGACTCCTTCCATAATTTAGAATTTCTGAAAACTCCGTACTCTGAATGACCGATGAGATATTCAATCTTATACTTTTGATTTAAATATCTTACCAGTTGTGCATTGGCTTCAACCTGCTTTTCGGTTAAAGGTTGCTTTTTGCTTCCGATATTTTCAACTCCGATGGCACAATAATTTAAACCAATCGTGTGTCTCGCAAATTGGGAGGGTTTCATTAGTTGATAAATGGTTCCGTCACGATCGATGATGAATTGTGAAGAAACATTTAAAGTACTTTGTTTTTTTAATGTATTTCTTGCGCTTTCAAGATGTGTTTTATTGAAATATTTATAGTTGCTTTCGACCGTTCCGCCTGCAGTGTAATGCAAAACAATCATTTTGGGAGTAATGGTCGGGGTTTTTTGATTCAGACCGTGATGGTCTTTCAGGTATTCTAAACTTAAAGCTATTCGTTCTTCAGAATAATTAATGGGTTTTTCAATAATTTTTAAACCTGAATTTTGTGCAAAGCTTACATTTAAAATCAATAAAAAAAGAACAAAAATTATCTTCTTCATCATGAATTATTTTGAATATTGATAATGTCCGGTAATATCAAATTTAAACAAGCAGTCATCAAGAACTTGTCCGGCACCGATATTATGAACGATTAAATATCTTTTTCCGTCTGCAGATTTTTTATTAACTACAATTCCGATGTGCGTTAAATTTCCGGGAAGAAGCCAGGTTACAATATCTCCGGGAACATATAATTCGGGCTTGGTTTCTGTTGATTTTGATTTCCCGAATTTGGCAAAAAAAACTTGCAGATTGGGAACTCTTCTATGATCAATATTGGTGTCTGGTTTTTTCAAACCGAATTTTTTAGGATATTTAGAAAAGTTCTTCTTCATATCTTCGTGTACTTCTTTTTGCAAATCAATTCCAAGTTTTCTGTAAGCTCTGATGATTACATCAGTACAGACGCCTTTATCTGCAGCAACATCACCATTGGGATATTTAATCGAAACATACGCAGGATCATAAGTGACTTTATCTCGTGTTAAACTCAAAGCTGCATCAGATAGTTTTTGCGCAAACTGATTTTGGGCATTCGCTGTGAAAACGAAAAACAGAAAAATGAGTATTGAAAAGTACTTTCTCATCGGCTTAAAAATTAGAATTGAAAAACAGTTTTGTAAAGTTCAAAAATTAATTTTAAACATGAAGGTACTTTAAACATAAAGAAATGTTAAGATTCGGATAAATCTTAATTTTGCTTAAACCTAAACCTAAACCTAAACCTTAAATCTGACTTTTAATCTCGGTCATCAATTCCTTTCCACCGTTTTCAAGAACAACATTGGCAAATTTTTCCCCAAAATTTTCTACTTCGTTATACTCAAAACTTTCATCGGTTGCGATGTAGTTTTTCCCGTCTAATGAGCAAAGTGCTGCTTTAAATCTGATCTGATTTTCAATTTTTTCGGCAAAAGCTCCAATGGGTGCAGTACAGCCCCCTTCCAAAGTGCTCAGGAAATTTCTTTCCATTTCTACACAAGCCTGAGTTTCTTTATGGGAAATTTGTTTCAGAATATCGTTGATTTCTTTTTTGTCGGAATGTCCGGCAACAGCAACCACACCTTGAGATGGCGCAGGAATCATAAACGGAATAAATTCGTAATCAATATCCATTTTCATTCTCTTAATTCCGGCTAAAGATAAAATAGTTGCATCAAAATCCTGCTCTTCCAGCTTCTGAAGTCTGGTTTGTATATTTCCTCGGATGTCAAAAAACTCGGTATCGGGATAATGTTTAGACCAAAAAGCTCGTCTTCTTAAGCTGCTTGTTGCCAATTTAAGCTCATGGAATTCTTTATTCATTGCCGATTTTCTTCTGATCAAAACATCTTGTGGATGATCTCTTTCGAGATAAGAAATGATTTCTATGTTTTCCGGAAGTTTTGTCGGAACATCCTTCAGTGAATGCACGGCAATATCGATCTCGTCGTTGAGCAAAGCAATATCTAAATCTCTTGTGAAAACCCCGGTAATTCCTAATGAATACAATGGCTGATTAAGATTTTTGTCGCCTGAAGAAATAATCGGGACAATCTCGGTAAGATGGTTTAGATTCTGCAAATGTCTTGCAACTTCTCTTGCCTGCCAAAGTGCAAGTGCTGAATTTCGGGTTCCTATTCTAATGCTTTTCATTGAATTCGTTATTGGGTTGTTCAACTAAAATTTCGTGCATTAATTTACTAATTTCTTCGGCTTTCAAAGGGTTGTCGATAATATATTTTGCAAAACGGTTGGTAATCTTCTGAATCATCTTATCAGAAAGCTCCATGTCGTTGATGTTGATGTATTTATTTTTTCTGTAGAAATTGTGCATTTCATTACGTTCCATATTTTTCAGAACAGCTTTGAAATGATGGATGTTCGGAGCCAGTTTTCGCTTTTTCTCCCATTCCAGAAAATCTTTGGTCATTTCTTTAATAATAAGCTCCGCTTTTGGGATTTCTTTTTCACGCTGCTGAATGGTTTCCTGAATTTGTTTTGAAAGTTCATCCACATCAATTAAAGTAGCATTTTCAACTTCCGAAACATTTTTATCAACATTATGCGGAATCGAAAGATCAATAATTAAAATTTCTTTTCCGTTTTTTAAATGTGATTTATTGATAATCGGCGTTTTTGCTCCGGTTGCAACGATGAGAATATCTGTATTTTCTAATTCCTTTTCAAAGTCATGATAATCGATGTTGGGAATATTGTATTTCTCGGAGATCTTAGCTGCTTTTTCCTGAGTTCGGTTGGCAATTTTTATCTTAGGCTGGTAAACGTGTTTTACTAAATTTTCTACCGTATTTTGTCCGATCTCTCCAACACCCAGAAGAAGGATGTTTTTTTCGGTAATTCTTTTCTGATTATTTAAAATATAATGAACCGCCGCATACGAAACAGAAGCCGCCCCGTTTGAAATTCCGGTTTCATTCTTTATTTTTTTTGAAATCTGAATAGCAGAATTAATAGATCGTTCTAAAAAAGGATTCGAATTTTGTCTTTCTTTTTTAAAACGTGCATACGCTTTCTTAATTTGTCCTATAATTTCAAAATCACCTATGATCTGGCTTTCCAATCCTGCTGCAACCCTGAATAAATGATTTAAAGCTTCTTCCTTTGTTAAAATATTGGCAAACTGAAGAAAATCTGACAAATTCACCCCGATTGTTTTGCAATATTCTTCAGCTACAAAAAGATAGTTTGAAGTAGTGGTATAAATTTCGGTTCTGTTGCATGTAGAAACCACAAAAGCATCCCCTAAATTTTCATCATGAATTCGGGTGACAAAGTTTTTGATGTTTTCATCAAAAAATGCAAATTTCCCTCTCGTCTCTACATCAGCTTTCTCATAGCTGATCGATAATACGGCGAAATTTGTTGTCTGATGTATATTAGAATACTGTATCATAAGCAGTCGCAAATTTAAGCAATTTTTATGGATGCAGCTTGTGATAGTCTGTATGATAATTATCGTAAAAAGCTATGAAAATCCATTTTAAACCTAAATTTAGAATGGGTAAAAATAGAAACAGTTAGGGTTGTGTACTTTGTAAATTTTAATAAAAATTTAACCAAATTATCTCTTGTTAATTATTTTTTACTACTGTGAATTTTATATCTTTGTAAACTTAAATCAAGCAGAAATTATGAGTTTATTCGATATGTTTACGCAAGAGATTGCGATAGACCTTGGTACTGCCAACACGCTTATCATACATAATAATAAGATTGTTATAGACCAGCCTTCAATTGTCGCAATTGAACGTTCCACCGGCAGACCTATTGCGGTCGGTGAGCAGGCTAAACATATGCAGGGTAAAACCCATGAAGATATTAAAACTATCCGTCCGTTAAAAGATGGAGTAATTGCAGATTTTCATGCTTCTGAGCACATGATTAAAGAATTTATCAAAAAAATTCCAGGAATTAAAGGTAAATTCATTCAGCCTGCTTTAAGAATTGTGATCTGTATTCCTTCAGGAATTACTGAAGTTGAAAAAAGAGCGGTAAGAGATTCTGCTCAGAAAGTAAACGCAAAAGAAGTACGCCTGATTTATGAGCCAATGGCAGCTGCAATCGGAGTTGGTATTGATGTACAGAAACCTGAAGGGAATATGATTATCGATATAGGTGGTGGTACTACCGAAATCGCTGTTGTTGCTTTAGGAGGTATCGTTTGTGATAAATCTGTGAAAATTGCAGGTGATGTATTCACTAATGATATTGCTTATTTCTTAAGAACACACCACAATTTATATATCGGAGAAAGAACAGCTGAAAGAGTGAAAATCGAAGTAGGTTCTGCTGTTGAAGATCTTGATGTAGATATCGATGATATTCCGGTACAAGGAAGAGACCTTATCACTGGTAAACCAAAAGAAATTATGGTTGGTTATAAGGAAATCGCAAGAGCTTTAGATAAATCAATTATCAGAATTGAAGATTCTGTAATGGAAACTCTTTCTCTTACGCCGCCGGAATTGGCAGCAGATATTTACAAAACAGGTATTTATCTTGCAGGTGGTGGTGCTTTGTTAAGAGGTCTTGCAGACAGATTACACAAAAAGACAGGTCTTCCTGTATTCGTAGCAGAAGATCCTTTGAGAGCTGTTGTTCGCGGAACTGGTATTGCCCTTAAGAATATGGATAAATTCAATTTCTTAATTAAATAATTCTAACTTTTTACGACCTTTATCTGAATGGGATTTTTGCTGAGATTATTTTCGAAGAATGCTCTTTTCGTATTCTTTATTTTCCTGCAAATTATTGCTCTCATTTTGATATTCTCTAAAAATGCCATGCAGCAATCGTGGTTGGCCGGACAAACTGCGGCTTTCAACTCCTGGGTTTCGGGAGGGATTGATGAAGGAGTTTCTTATCTTAAACTAAAACAGGTAAACGAAGATCTTGTTGCACAGAACAAATCTTTAATGGTACAGCTGTACGGAAAGCAAGGTGCTGCAAATCCCGTATTCAGAAAAGTTCACGATACTTTAGGAGGCGGACAAATCTATACTTTTGTAGATGGTGAAATTGTTTTCAACAGCATCAACAGAAGAAACAACTATTTTACAATCAACCGAGGCAGAAGAGACGGAGTGTATCCTCAGATGGGCGTAATGGCTCCGAAAGGGATTGCTGGGATTGTGATTAATTCTACCGATAGTTATGCTTTGGTACAATCCGTTTTAAGTGTAAATAAAATCAGGATTAATGCTGCCCTTAAAAATTCAGGATATTTCGGAACTCTTACGTGGAGAGGAGATAATTCTCGGGTCATGCATTTGGCGGATGTGCCAAAATATGTTTCCCTGAAAATTGGTGATACCATAGAAACCGACGGGAAATCGGCGATATTTCCTAAAGGGGTAATGATCGGAACTGTTGCAGGATATTCTGTAGACAATAAAACAGGATTTTGGGATATTTCAGTTGAATTAAGCGAAAAAATGGGAGCTTTAAATAAAGTTTTCGTTGTTAAAAATCTTAAAAAAGCTGAGGTTCAGAAGATTCAGGACACGATGCAAGCTGTAATAAAAAAAGAAAATGATTAGCAGAACGATATTTACAGATCTTTTGATCATGGCTTTTTTGGTGGCATTACAGGTTTTTGTATTGAACAGAATTACGCTGTTTGGTAAATTTACTCCGGTTCTATATCCGGTTTTTGTCATGTTTTATCCTTTTTTCAGAAATAAATTTCAGTTTTTAGCTCTGAGTTTTTTAATTGGGCTTTCCGTAGATGGTTTTCTGGGTACATGGGGAATCAATGCTTTGGCAACTACAGTAATTGCTTATTTCCGTACGTTGATTTTCCGTACGTCTACAGATACTTCTACAGATTTCTTTTCGTTCCAGTCTTTGCAATGGATGCAGTTTTTACTCTTTCTGTTTTCAAGTATCTTCATGCATCAGCTTTTGGTGCAGTATATCGAGTTTTTCAAATTCAGCAGAATTTTTGAAATCTTACTTAATGTGTTGGTAACTAGTGTAATTTCCTTTATATTTATCATTGTTTACGCATTAATCTTTAAAATCAAACAGAAAGTTTGAACGCACGCCATATAAAAATCTTAACCGTTCTCATTGTCATTGCTCTTATTTTTGTAGCAAGGCTTTCTTATTTGCAGCTGTTTACAGACCGTTATGCACTTAACGCAGCCAACACGTCTATTAAAACTGAATATGTAATTCCTCAGCGCGGAGTTATTTTCGACAGAAACGGTAAAATTCTGGTGGGAAATCAGCCTGCTTACGAAATTTCTTTCACTCAGGCATTGATGAAACCTGATTTTGATACGCTGGCTTTCTGTAATTTAATGAAGATTTCTAAACCTGAATTTATCAATAAGATTAAGCTTATTAAAAAGGAAAAATATTATTCCAAGCTCACCCCGATGACTTTTTTTAAAGATCTGAGCAGGGAGGAGATTGCAAGAGTTCAGGAAATTATATTTAAATATCCGGCATTCAGTATTGTTCAGCGTCCGCAAAGACAATATGAAGTGTCAACTTCCGGAAATCTTTTGGGCTATACAAGTGAGGTGAACGACAGGGAAATCAAAAAAGATTCTACCTATTACCTTCCCGGTGACCTCATCGGTAAAACGGGTGTAGAAAAGGCTTACGAAAAAGAGCTTCGTGGGGTGAAAGGGGTAAAATATATTCAGAAAGATATTAAGCTTAGAAATGTTGGCCCTTATAAAAACGGTTCGTTAGACAAAGACGTAATCACAGGAAAAGATATTACTCTGACGATTGATTATGATCTTCAGAGAATGGCCGAAGAAATGTTGGTGAATAAGCACGGTGCTGTTGTCGCTTTAGATCCAAATAATGGTGAAGTTCTGGTTGCAGCGACCGGACCGGATATTGATCCGAATCTTTTTACCGGCCCTTATAAATCAAAAAATTTATATGCTTTATCGAAAGATACGATTTATGAAAATAAACCGACTTTCGACCGTTCTTTACAGGCGGGTTATCCTCCCGGATCAACATTTAAATTACTGACTGCTTTAGCAGCAATGCAGATGGGCGTGATGGATGAAAATACAATTTTCCCATGTGGCGGAGGTTTCTATTATAAAGGTAAAAGAATTAAAGGTCATGGTGGAGCAGATCCGCTGATTCCTTCGATTCAGGTTTCCAGTAACTGTTTCTTTACGTATGCATTTATTGCCATTATTAAAAAATATCCGGGAAATCCTTCAAAAGGAGTTGATGAATGGAAAAAAATCATGAGCAGCTTTGGAGTAGGAGAATTTTTAAATAATGATTTTGCTGTTGGTGCAAAAGGCAGAATTCCTTCCGGAGATTTTTACGAAAGGAGATTTAAAGCCATTATTAAAGCAAGCGGTTCTACCAAAAAAGATTATAAAAACTGGGATGAAATGTCAACCGGAGCTATTTATAACGGAATGGGGCAGGGAGATGTTTTAGTAACGCCTATTCAGTTGGCAAATTATGTGGGTGCGATTGCAAACCGTGGATGGTATTACACACCTCACATCGTAAAAGCGATTGACGGGAAGCCAAATCCTGATCCTAGATTTAAGGTTAAGCATAAAACCTTAGTAGATCCGAAACATTTTGGTCCTGTTTTAAAAGGAATGGAAGCCGTTGTTCTACGTGGAACTGCGAGAGGCCTAATGTCTAAAGATTTCACACAGTTAGCAAAAACGGGAACAGCGCAGGTTCCGCAAGGAAAAGATAATTCTATTTTTGTATTGATCGCTCCTGCTGATAAACCGAAAATTGTTGTGGTTGCTGTCATGGAACACGCAGGTTTTGGAGCAACCTGGGCGGGTCCGGCTTGTACGGTTATTGCTGAAAAATATATTACAGGAGACTTAAAACGTGAGCATCTTTACAAAAAAATGATTACGTCGAGTTTCATGCCTGAATACAAAAGACAGTGGATTGCTGATTTAAAGAGAAAAGGTTTGTATGTAGAACCAAAACCGGATTCGCTGAAGCTAAAAAGAATTCAGGACAGCTTAAATCTGATTAAGAAAAAGAAAGAAGCACTGCAAAAGAAAATGAATTCTAACCCCCAAAAATCTAAGAAACCATGAAGTGGACAGAAGGAGTAGATAAACTTGGGCTTGGATTGTACTTTTTGCTTTGCGTTTTCGCTATTGCGAATATTTACAGTGTTGATGAGGCTTTAGGTAAAAAACAACTTATTTTCTTCGGAATTTCTCTCTTTGTTGGCATCATTATTTTTGTCAGCAGAAGCAAGTTTTTCGAAAACATGGCTGGAATTATTTATATCGGAGGGGTTTTGATGCTTGCCGGTCTTCATGTTTTCGGAACGGAAATTCTCGGTCAGAAAAACTGGTATAAATTCGGAAGCTTTACGATGCAGCCTGTAGAATTCTCAAAGATCGGGACAGCGTTGATGTTGGCAAGCTATGTTTCGAGAACAGAGTTTAATCTTAAAGATACAAGGTCATTAATAACGGTTTTGGCCATTATTGGTATTCCTGCCGTAGTGGTGCTGTCAATTCCCGATGTTGGCTCGTTACTTGTTTTTACAGCTTTTTTCATTGCTTTATATAGAGAAGGTCTTTCGGGAAAGCTTTTTCTTATCGGAGGTCTTTTTGGAGCTGTATTTTTAATTGCTAATTACCTGAATGATCCCTTAAAATGGAGTCTCTGGTATTTCACAACTTTTATCATTATCATTGGCGGATTGTGGTTTGCTTTTAATGCGGCTTTTCTCCGTAAAAATATTTATACACTTTTACCGGGAGTAGGTATTGTTCTTCTCTTGGCGGCATTGTCATTTATTTCACCGGTTATTTTCGAAAAACTTCCTAAGCACCAACAGGAGCGTGTTGAGGTTTTATATAAAGGTGAAAAAGAATTTCGTGATACCTCAGGGTATAATTTACTGTACTCTAAAACAGCCATCGGTTCCGGCGGAATGTTTGGAAAAGGATTTCGTGAAGGCTCTGTTACTCAAGGTAAATTTGTTCCTGAACAGGAAACCGATTATATATTTTGTACAGTTGGAGAAGAATGGGGATTCGTCGGAAGCGCCGTTCTGGTCTTTTGTTACATGATTTACATCGGTCGAATCTATTACCTCGCAGAGAAACAGAAGTCGATATTTAACAGGGTTTTCGGCTATTGCTTTGCTTCGATCCTGTTGATGCACTTTTCAATCAATTTAGGGATGGTTATGGGGCTTTTCCCGACAGTTGGTATTCCTTTACCATATTTCAGTTACGGAGGTAGTTCTTTATTAGCCTTTTCAATCCTTACTTTTATTTTCTTTAAACTCAATCACGCTGATAAAAACAGTTTGGTATAAAGCTGGAAGAGGTAAGTTGGGTGATGGAAGTTTAAAGCCATTCTTCAAATCTTTTTCATTTGAATCTGCGCAATTTCCCAAATCAGCGAGATATATTTCTAAAAATCAAATAATACTATGAGAGAAGTCTATATCATTGACGAAAATTTCGAAAACATTGATTTTACTCAGAAACTTTTAGATTTAGGCGAATACGAGAACTGCACTTTCCGAAACTGTAATTTTGAATATGTAAATCTTTCCGAATTTAAATTTACTGACTGCGAGTTTATAGAATGTAATGTAAGCATGACAAAACTTGTGGGAACTGCTTTTCGTGAGGCTGTTTTTAAAGACTGTAAAATGTTCGGAATGGCTTTTAATGATTGTAATGAATTTGGAATGTCATTTAAATTCGAAGGTTGTGTCTTAAACAATTCTGTATTTTATCAATCAACAATCCGAAAAACAATATTTAAAAATTCAAAATTAATTGAGGTTGATTTTTCTGAAGCTGACCTTATGAATGCTGTGTTCTCAGGATGTGATCTCAGTGGTGCAATTTTCGACCGTACCAGTCTTGAAAAAGCAGATTTAAGAACTTCTTTCAATTATACCATCAATCCGGCTTTAAACAAGCTAAAGAAGACCAAATTTTCCCTTTCTGAAATTCACGGTCTCTTGCGTCAACTTGATATAGAAATTGATAAAAATAGCTAATCTCAGCTGTCATGAAGTACAAAAATTAAAGCCATCAAATAAGATGGCTTCATTTTTAATATCAATCAATTATTTAAGACTAATTTACGGATGCTAAATTATTGTAGTTCTCTCCGTTTTCGTTGATCACCCTTTTTGC